>WNFQ01000292.1_pt1 | contig 31475 bp, 26 predicted proteins | sample 5400171 | NCBI WGS metagenome assembly WNFQ01 (sample SAMN13153356, study PRJNA577476) | soil metagenome | isolation source: 20 cm soil under Madrone tree | place: USA:California | collected 2016-06-14
CGCCTGGACATCATTTCGAGCTGCTTCTGCATCTCGTCCAAGCGCTGCTGCATCAATCGCATCTGTTCTTTGAGCGCCGCCGTATCCTGAGCGTCGTCCGCGTAGACGGCGCTCCCAATCGTACACGTCGCAGCACAGGCGACCAGCGCCACCGACACTGCCTTAGCCCACTTCAAATTAAGCATTGTGTGATCCTCATGAAACGCTTGCGCGTATGTTTGAATCTTATTTTCACTCTCACTTCATCCCGACATGGGTCTCCGCAGACCCGCTCGCCCCTCCCTAGGACCTGCTTATCCCCCTTCCTTGTTTGCCTTGGCGCACCCCCGACGGGGTGCGCCATGTCCACCAGCCAGCCTCTGCCTGTCGGCGCAGTGATCGATTGTCAAGCACCGACGAATTGACGCGAATGATTCGATCACACCTCCGGGATCAGTCCGGCGCCGCGCGCCCACTTGTACTTCGCACCCAGCACCGCCACCGGAATCTCGGTCGAATAGGCATAAGCCGGGATTCCGTGCTGGTACAAATATTCGGCCGCTTCCTCCACCTCGACGTCCCCGGCGAGCGATGCAACCACGGGCTTCTCGAAGCCCTTCGCCCGCATCTCCGCCACGACCTCGACCATGAGACGCGCGAATACCATCGGCGGCGTGATGATGGTGTGCCAATATCCGAGAATCAGCGCATGGATGCGCGGATCCTCCAGACCCAGCCGCACCGTGTTCTGATACGTCGTCGGAGGTTCGCCGCCCGTGATGTCGACCGGATTGCCGGCGGCGCCGAATGGCGGAATGAACTTACGGAAGGCCGCATCGAGATCGGGAGGCATCGCCATCAGGGACAGGCCATTGTCGACGCAGGCATCCGATAGGAGCACGCCCGACCCGCCCGCGCCCGTGATGATCACCACGTTGTTGCCCTTCGGCGTTGGAAGCACCGGAATACCCCGCGCGAATTCGAGCAGATCGCGCAGCGAGCGGGCGCGGATGACACCGGATTGCTTGAAGACGTCTTCGTAAATCTTGTCGTTTCCGGCGAGCGCGCCGGTATGCGAGCTGGCCGCGCGCGCACCCATGCTGGTGCGCCCGGCCTTCAACACCACGATCGGCTTCTTCTTCGAAACGCGTTTGGCCACCTCGGCGAACGAGCGGCCATCCTTCAGGTCTTCGCAATGCTGCGCGATGATGGTCGTATTCGGATCCTGCTCGAAGAACGTGAGGAGATCGTCCTCGTCGATGTCGGACTTGTTGCCGAGCCCGACGATCGCGGACACACCCATCTTGGCGGAACGTGAAAAGCCGATAATCGCCATTCCAATGCCGCCGGACTGCGACGACAGGGCTGCGTGGCCTTTCACGTCGTAGGCGGTGCAGAACGTCGCGCACAGATTGCTCGGAGTGTAGTAGAAGCCGTAGATGTTGGGCCCCATCAACCGCACGCCGTATTTGCGCCCGATGGCGATCAATTCGTTCTGGCCCTCGACATTCCCGGTTTCCGCGAATCCGGAAGGGATGAGAATGGCGCCGGCGATTTTCTTTTCGCCCACCTCGACCAGAGCTTGCGCCACGAATTTCGCGGGAATCGCGAAGACCGCGACGTCAATGTCCCCCGGCACGTCCTTGACGCTCTTGTAGGCCTTCTTTCCCATGATGCTCTCGGCGGACGGATGAATGGGGTAGATATTCCCCGCATAGCCGCCGTTGATGAGATTCTTCATCACGGAATTGCCGATCTTGCCGTTCTCCGCCGACGCGCCGATCACGGCCAACGCCTTCGGTTTCATGATCCGGTTCATCTTCTCGACGATATCCGCCTGATTGGGGCGGTCGCGCGCCGGTGCCGGGTTGAAATTCAATACGATGCGTACATCGGCGGCGGCCGCTCCGTGCTCGGTGGCGAACACCGGATTCAGGTCCAGTTCCGAGATTTCGGGAAAATCCGCGATCAGCGAGGAAACCCGCTCGATCATCGACGACAAGGCGCGGCGGTCCACCGGCTTCGCGCCGCGCACGCCGCGCAGGATTTCCGCCGCCGCGATGCCGTCCAGCATCGAAAGTGCGTCCTCATTGGACGCCGGCGCCAGACGAAACGTGATGTCCTTCAGAACCTCAACCAGAATTCCGCCGAGACCGAAGGCCACCAATTTTCCGAACGCGGGATCGGTGACGGCTCCGATGATGACTTCAGTGCCGCCGGCGAGCATCTGCTGCACCTGAACGCCGTGAATGTCCGCCTTGGAATCGTATTTCCGCGCGTTGCCCACGATGGTGCCGTAGGCCTCCCGCGCCTGGTCGACGGATTTAACGCCCACGATGACGCCACCCGCCTCGGTCTTGTGCAGAATCTGCGGCGAGACGATTTTCATGACGACCGGAAATCCGATGCTCGAGGCTAGCGCCGCGGCTTCGTCGGCCGTTTTTGCCACGCCCTCCTTCGGAATGACGATGCCGTAGGCCTCGCACACCCCGCGCGCCTCGGGGGCGGTCAGCGCCTCCCGACCTCCGGCCTTGGCCTGATCCAATATCTTTCGCACCGCGCTCTTGTCAAAGCCTAGGTCCGTTCCGACACTCTCTGCCCGCATTTGCATGGATGCTCCTTAAATCACTTTGTTGGCACGAAGCGACGCGACTTCGGCGGCCGGGTATCCGAGCTCGGCAAGCACTTCATCGGTGTGTTCGCCGAGCAGGGGCGAGCGCGTGACCTCGGTGTGGCTGTCGCTCATCTTGATGGGATTACCCACGGTCAGGTATTTGCCCCGTTTCGGGTGGTCCACTTCGACGATGGTGCCGGTGGCGCGCAACGACGGCTCGGCAGCCAATTCTTCCATCGAGAGGATGGGACCGCACGGGATGTCATGTTCGTTGAGGATGGCCATGGCCTCGAATTTCGTTTTCGTGAGCGTCCACTGTTCGATGGTCGCGAATATTTCCTTGAGTCGCGGCAGCCGTGCATTCGGCGTGGCGTAATTCGGATCGGTGATCCATTCCTCCTTGCCGATCACATTGCAGATCTCCTTCCATACTGGCGCCTGCGTGATGAAATACAGATAGGAGTTCGGATCGGTTTCCCAACCCTTGCATTTGAGGATGGTTCCCGGCTGCCCGCCGCCCGACGCATTGGCCGCACGCGGCACGGCGCTGCCGAACTTGCCGTTGGGGTACTGCGGATACTCCTTCATGACGCCCGTACGCGCGAGCCGCTGTTGATCGCGGAGCTTGACCCGGCACAGATTGAGCACGCCGTCCTGCATGGCCGCGAGTATCTTCTGACCGCGTCCGGTGGTATTGCGCTGATACAGGGCCGCCACGATGCCCAGTGCCAGATGCAAGCCGGTGCCGCTGTCGCCGATCTGCGCCCCGGTTACCAGGGGCGGACCATCATCGAACCCGGTGGTGGAGGCAGACCCGCCCGCGCACTGCGCGACGTTTTCGTAGACCTTGCAATCCTCGTAGGGGCCGGGACCGAAGCCCTTCACCGATGCGACGATCATGCGCGGATTGAGCTCCTGGATCCTCTCCCATGTGAACCCCATCCGATCGAGCGCGCCCGGGGCGAAATTCTCCACCAGCACGTCGCAATACTTGACAAGCCGTTCGAGCACCTTCTTTCCGTGCTCGCTCTTGGTGTCGAGGGTCACCGACCGCTTGTTGTGATTCAGCATCGTGAAATAGAGGCTGTCCACGTCGGGTATGTCGCGAAGCTGTTCGCGGGTGATATCGCCGGCGCCGGCCCGCTCGATCTTGATCACGTCGGCGCCGAACCACGCCAGCAGTTGTGTGCACGTCGGGCCCGACTGCACGTGCGTGAAGTCGAGGATGCGGACGCCGTCTAATGCTTTACCCATTCGATGCTCCGCTGTCACTTGTACATGGTCTGGTTCTTGGTGCCCGGCGCGTACTCGCGCGGGTCGACCCAGATATTGACGACCGCCGACCGCCGCAGTTTCTGGACGGACTCGCGCGCACGCTGCAGCGCCGGCGCGATTTGAGCCGGGTCGCGGACCTCTTCTCCATAACCGCCCAGCATTTCAGCGAACTTGCCGAAGGGAACGTCGCCCAACAGGTTGCCGACGTTGCCGCGCTGCTCGCCATACTTTGCGAGCTGGCCGTAGCGAATCTGATTCATTGCCGAGTTATTGCCGATCACCGCGAGGTAAGGCACGCCGAAACGGTTGGCGGTCTCCATGTCGAACGCCGTCATGCCGAAGGAGCCGTCGCCGTAGTAGCACAGCACCTCCTTGTTGGGATTCGCGAGTCCGGCGGCGATTGCGAAACCCGTGCCTACTCCCAGGGAACCGAGCGCGCCCGGATCCATCCATTGACCCGGCCCCCGCGGCCGCACCGCCTGGGCCGAGATCGTCACCACGTCGCCGCCGTCGCCGATGTAGATGGTGTTGTCGGCCAGGAACTCGTTCAACTCCCACGCCACTCGATACGGATGGATCGGAACGCTGTTGGATTTGAACAAAGGCATCAGCTTCTCGGCGGCGACCGCCTCCGCGTCGGTCAATTGCTTGAGCCACTGCTGGCGCGCCCGCCGCTTCTCGCCCTTGATGCGGCCGGAGGCCGCCTGAAGCACGGCCCCTAAGATGGCGCCCGGATCTCCCACTAACCCCAAGCTGATGTCCCGGTTCTTGCCCACCGTTCGGTAGTCCATGTCGATCTGAATCAGCTTCAACTCCTTGCTGATGCGCTTTCCGTAGCCCATGCGGAAATCGAACGGAGTGCCGACGATGACGAGGACGTCCGCGCTGGCGAAGGCCTGCGTTCGCGTTCGGTCGAAATGATGCGGATCGCCTGGAGGCAGAAGACCGCGGCTGGCGCCGTTGAAGTAGCCGGGGATGTCGAGGCCGCGCAGCAGATCGATCGCCTCGACGTGCCCGCGCGCGGTCCATACCTGCTGACCGTACAGGATCGCGGGCCGCTCGGCATTGACCAGAATGTCGGCCAATTTCTCGATATCGCGCGGATCGCCGATGGAACGGGTCGATGCTCGATAGTGCCCGGGTTGAGGAATCACGGCCTTGGCGATGTCGACCTCGCGATCGAGCACATCACGGGGAATTTCGAGATAGCACGGTCCGGGTGCACCGTTGAACGCCTCCCGGGCGGCCATCGAGATCATGTCCGCCACGCGTTCGGTGCTCGGTACCGTCGCGGCGAACTTGGTGATGGGACTCATCATGTCCACATGCGGAAGATCCTGCAGTGATCCCATCTTGTGTTGAGTCAGCGCACCTTGCCCTCCGATGTGCAGGATCGGGCTCTCGGAACGGAACGCGGTGGCGATGCCCGTGACGGCATTGGTGCAGCCAGGACCTGCGGTGGTGACGACGCATCCCAGCTTTCCGGTCTGGCGGGCATAACCGTCGGCCGCGTGCGCGGCGACTTGTTCATGGCGCACGTCGATGATGCGAATGCCCTCGTCCACGCACCCGTCGTAGATGTCGATGATATGTCCCCCGCAGAGCGTGAAGATGGTGTCGACGCCCTCATTCTTGAGGGCCTTGGCGACCAGGTGACCGCCGGAAATCACGCTGGCATCGCGGGTCTTCTGCTTCAGAGTATCTTCAGCGGTCGTGCGAACTTCCGCGAGCTTCGTGGACATATCTGCCTCCTGATAATAGAACTTGGGATGAGGGCTGCGTTTAGCAGCTCCCACCAGAAAATGCCGGGCCACCTGCGACTGCCCAAAACGTCAAACCTGGAACGCCACACCCGCCCCGACGGTGCCGGCCCAGAGCGCGTCCGGGCATGCAATTGTCCCGGCGCCGCGTCAAGCCGTGGCCTTCACGCCGCCGTCCATCCGGGCGGGCGCGGAGCGCTCGGCGTATTTGGCCCTCATCGGCTTCAGCGCCACCAACGCGAGGATCGCAGCCACGAAGTTCGCAGTCGCGGAAGCGATGAACACGGCGTGCCAGCCGCCCGCATGGGTTGCCCAAACGCTTGCGAGCGGCACGACGATCGCCGCAGTGCCCTTGGCGGTGTACATGAGCCCGGTGTTCACGGTCGCGTACTTCGCACCGAAACTGTCGGTGGTCGTCGCAGGGAAAAGGCTGTAGATCTCGCCCCAAGCGAAGAACACGACGCCGCTCAGCAACACGAAGGCGGTGGGATTGGTGCCTAAGTTTGCGAGGGCGATGATGCCGAAACCCTCGATGGCGAAGGCGATGAACATCGTGTTCTCGCGTCCGATATGATCCGACACCCAGCCGAAGAATGGACGGCACAGTCCATTCAGAATTCGATCGATGGTCAGCGCGAAGGTCAACGCGGGCAGCGTCAATCCGATGAGGCTCACCGGGACATCTGCCACCTTGAAATCCTTCGCAATCGGGGCAAGCTGAGCGACCGCCATGAGACCGCCCGAAGCCATCATCACGAACATCGCGTACATGACCCAGAACAACGGGGTTTTGATCATTTCGAGCGGCGTGGCTTGGATACCCTGAATCCGCCCGGTGCTCGTCGGACCCCTGACGGGCGCGGCCAGCACACTGGGCGGCGGCACCAGGATCAGGAAGCCGAGCACGAACACCACGACGCCCTGAATGATGCCGAAGGTAAGAAAGGTGTGTTGGTAGCCCGCCGACTTGATCATGCTCGCGATCGGAATGATCGTTGCCGCCGAACCGGCCCCGAACCCTGCTGCCGTTAGTCCGGCGGCGAGCCCGCGGCGCCCCGGGAACCATTTCACCGCATTGCCGATACAGGTCCCGTAAACACCTCCGGCACCGATGCCTCCTAGCGCCGCCGCGAAGTACAGCATCGGCAGAGTGTCGGCGATCGAATTGAGCATCCAGGCTATTCCGCAGAGTGCGCCGCCGATCACCACGATCCAGCGCGGGCCGAAACGGTCGACGAGATAACCCTCAACGGGAACCAGCCAGGTCTCGAGCAGAACGAACACGGTGAAGGCGACTTGGATGGACGCTTTGCCCCAGTGATACTTCGCGTCGATCGGCCCGACAAACAGCGTCCAACCATATTGAAGGTTGGCGATCATCACCATGCATATGACGCCGATGATGAGTTGCACCCAAGGATTTGCCAGCGCCGAGGGATTGGATTCGGTCAAATTTGTATTCATAGTTTTTCCCTTGTAAATCCAGCCAGTCGCAAAAGATGACCCTACGGTCGATACCCGAATCGATCCGCAAACGCGACGCGTCGCACGGAACGCTCCGACACGTCGCGTTGCGGCCTTCGGCCCATTGAATTGATGAGAATGAGAATCGACGAGATGACCATGACGGTCGCAGCAGGAGAAAGGCGCGTACTAATGCGATGCGTCATCGCGCTGAGAAGCCGCTGCCGCCGTGCGTGAATTCTTTCATCGAGACTCCCCTCAAGCCATCGTGAATGCGTTGGTTCCACCAGCCTTGAATTCTCAGCGTGGTATACCATATATGACTAGATTTACGGGTGTCAAGTCGTCCGGCAGGTCCGTGTTTTGGGTGAAATGGCTGGTGCCATTGGGCGACCACACGCAGTACTCCGTGGCGATGCATCGCTTCAGAACTAGTTAATCTATTGATAAATAGAAGTTTATCGGCCAAGAAGTCGATCCCAAAAGTGCTGCATTATGACAAATGAAATAAATTTGATGGTCAATGAGTTATTTTCGTTTATGAATATATCTTAGAGACTTAATATATCTCGTGCGGTATCGTTAACGTGAGTGCACTCGAGAATCCGGGTGGGATCTACTTCGGGGCGCGGAAGAGCCGTCAGGAGCCTTTAATGCAAACCTATGAACTTGTTATGATTGCCCTCATCGAAACGACTTTGTTTGCTGGCCTCTCGGTCGCGTTGTATGCCGCCCTGCCCGTCGCAGTGCTGGATTATGCATCGCGCCACGGGCGCTACGTTGGCCTCGGAAAGCCGAATCGGCTGGATGATTCCACTGCGGGCAATGCGTCCGGCACGATTGTGGCCGGGCTGCAGCGGCAATCTGCCTAAGCCTGATGCTTAGAGCGGGCGGACGTTTCATGCGCATTCATCCAAGACGGTAAGAGGCTCAATTGAACACAATTGCAACTCTGGTCGAGCGTTCTGCGTTGGCCGAGCGATCCGGTGCCCCGGCCACTCTTGCGCTCGGGCCTTTGAACTCAACGAGTTTGCGTGATCAGGCATACGCGCTTCTCAAGAGCGCGATAGCCGACACCGACATTTATGACCCGAAGCAGGAGCTGCGGCTCGACGAGCGCCAGCTGACGGCCGCACTCGGCGTGAGCCGCACGCCTATACGAGAGGCGCTCTCGGTCCTGGAACAAGAGGGGTTCATTCGCACGATTCCCCGCCGCGGGATCTACATCGTTCGCAAGTCGAAGCGGGAAATGATCGAGATGATCCAGATGTGGGCTGCACTCGAGTCGATGGCGGCGCGCCTCGCCACGTTGAGTGCGCCCGATGCGGAAATTGCGAAATTGCGGCATATCTTCGACGAATTCCAGAACTCGCCGCCGTCCGAGCATCTGTGCGAATACTCGGATGCCAACATCGCGTTTCACACCGCCGTCATCGCGCTCGGCGGCTCGCAAACCATCATCGATGCGACCCGCAATTTGCTGATTCACGTTCGCGCAATCCGCAAGGCGACCATCACGCAGAGCGATCGCGCGGCACGCTCGATCATCGATCATTTGAAGATCATCGAAGCCTTGGAAAAGCGCGATACCGAATTGGCCGAACGCCTGACGCGCCAGCACACGCTGGACCTCGCAGCGCATGTGGATAGATACTGCGATTTTCTCGGCTAGACTTCCGCCGCCGCGGGAAATACGCGGCCAGGGAAATGCTTCAGACAGGCTCCCGGCTGATCGGGCGCGAAATTCCCAACCCCCACTCCCCAAGGGTGGGCGCGGCCAAATGATGACCTAGATATCTTGCGGCGTCGACCTGCCGCGCTTCGACGCCGAGGGCCGGCGCGGCCACGGTTTTGATGCCCGCCATCACGTCGGCGTCGCTGCAGGCGGCGTGCAGCGGTTCGCGGTCCACCCAGACCACTCGGCCGCCGTCCAGATGCAGGTAGATGCGCCCTGTGCCCTGATCGGCAAAATTGACGTGGCGGAATTCCTTGAGGCAGCGGCCCAGGAAGCCGCAGCTCTTCTCAGGCGCCAGTACTTGCCCTGAGGGGTAGATGGACTCCGGATCCTGGGCGTCGACGTTGATGCGGCCGTAGCGCTCGATGTTGAGCACCCCGCCCAAGTCCAATACGTTGAACGTCGAGCTGTCGCCGAAGGCGATGGTGCGCGGTCGATCGCCGAGGCGCACCGTGTTGTCCAGGAATTCGAATTGTAGCCGCTTGTCGCGGCGCCTCGCCCAGGTGAAAAAGACATCCGGCATGCCCGCGTAGGCTTCGACGGAATGCGCCAGCGTGTCGTCCACCGCCTTGAAGCGTCCGACCTCCAGTCCGCGCTTCCACGCCCTCTCGACCAGCAACTCCGGCGGCGTAATCACGAAAAAGAGATACACCGTCTGACCGAAGCGCGTCAGCAGGTTGCTTCCCGCTTCGTCCGATCCGGGAGCGAAACTGTCAAAGCGGAATCGGTCGATCAACAAGTGCGGCATGTGGCCGAGCCGGTGCTTGCGCGCCATATATCGATCCAGCTTCTGATCGATGATCTGGACTTCCTCGCCCGTAAACGCACCGGCGTATTTGTAGACCGGGCCCAGCGATCCATAATCGAGCAGCTGCTTGCGCCAGATATCGGGGCTGATGAGCGCGATGTCGCGCCAATCGACGCCGATATCGCTCGCCAGTTTCCGCTGCAACAGCCGCAGCGTGCTCTTGCCCGAGGCCGACGGCCCCTTCGTGTTGATCACGACGGGACATTCCTGTCGCGGCAGCAGGCCATAGCCTTCCTGAATGGCGGCCTGCCGCAGCAGGGGTTCGAGGGCGGCTCCGATGCAATCGCTGCAATACGCATTGCCGGCGATGCCGTTCGCGATCGAGAGGATGAGCTCCCGGCCGCCCCATGCCTCACCGTGAGTCGCGAACAGCGCCGACATCACGCGAGATAGTGCGCGGCATGCCACTTCCTGCAACGGATCCTCGGTCGAAGCCGCCAGACGTATGAGCGCGTCAACCTGTTGCGGCCCCCAGCTGCGCGCTGCAGTGCTCACGGCTTCCGGCTTGCGGCCAGTGCCCCTTCGCGCGAACAACTTGGCCGGCGCTCGTTTCTCGTCGGGCGGCTTCGGCGCCAGGCCGAGTACGATGGCATCGAATGCGGTATTGATGGCCCCGGCGAGACGAACTCGTGCCTCGGCATCGACGCCGATGAAGGACTGCAAATTCGGAAGGATATGGCGGGCCAGCAAGTTGCTCGTGATCTCGCGAAAACTGATGCCCAGATCTTCGACCCGCGAGCCGTCGGGCACCACGAAGTCCGCGGTGACTCGGATGAGCAATTCGTGGAGTGCCAGGCGTTCCGCTCTGAAAACCACGAGGTCGCTCAGGGATAGTCCCGTCAGCCCCCGCAATTCGAGCGCCGCGGGAACGCTCGTGGCGACGTTTTCGGGGCGAAAGATGGTCGACAGAGCAAGCAATTCTCTCGGCAGAACCGACTGGATGCCGGGATTCCACGATCCATACTGCTCGGCCGGTTGGCTCATCGCCTCAGGAGCCTGTCTGAGTATTCTGCGTGAGCCGCGTTGGCAAGGCCGTATATCCGTGCGGTGCAGTTGGGCTTGGCCCGCGCCATTGGATCTGTGCACGGGAGCGGATGCAAGGCGCGCGGCGCGGCCCGTGGTGGTTACCACGGGCAAGCCGTGCAACGCCGCAGACGCCCCATCGCACGGATCCGTAGTCCCGCCATGGCACAACGGTTGCGCACGAGCAAACGGCCTTGCCAACCCTTCGGGACCGGGCAGATTTCCCCTCATCCATCGTTGTCGCCTCCTTATTGGGTCCTGGCCCAACCGCGTCGGCTCCGCCTCGACTGAGGGGAAATCTGCCACGGTCGCGGCCACGTAGAATACTCAGACAGGCTCCCGGGCCTCCGCCTTGACGGCGTCCCGCAACCAGGCGGTTTCGGGATACACCCGCAGCTCCGGAAGCTCGTCCGCCTTGAGCATTTCCTGCACGCGGGTCCAGTATTCCAACGTCATCAGATCGCGATTCACCTGGCGGAAAAAGCGGCGTGCATAGTCGTTCTTGAATTGCATGCCGTGCTCTAGTTCCTCGGGCAGGAACACGACGCCATCCTCGAAAAACCACGCCGGTACGCCTTCCTCCCCCGGCTCGAGATCCGTGTTGGTGCGGATCTTCACATCCGTCAGTTTTTCCACCGCGTCGTAGTCGAAAAGAAAGACCCGCCCGTATCGGCCGACCCCGTAGTTCCTGCTGTCGAGGTCCTTGTTGAAGATGTTGGTCGCGGCGTTGTTGCGGATGCAATGCCCGAGGCTCACCATCACCCGCCGCGTTTCATTCTCACCGCTGGTTTCCAGGTACACGGGAAGAGGCACGATCTTCAATTGCACGATCAAGGATCGGAGGAACACGCCGGTCTCGGCCAAATGCACGCTGCCCGGCGCCTGCTGGCAAATCTCTTCGAGCAAGGCCGGGTCGAAGAGTTCACGGTCGAGGCGCAGATTGAAGTACATGACGTTGTCGAGCATGCTGCCGGCGCGGTTGATTTCATGCACGACCCGATATTTGTCGATGACCGCCGCCACGCCGGGGAAGCTGCCCCACTTGTAGGAAACGGTAGGCGCATCACGCACCACCTTCAAGTGATAGGAACAGGCGTCGAACGTGAAGCCGAGTACGACCGTGCCCGGCGCTCCGGGGGAACGCTGAAACCGCTGCCCGGAAGCACGCATCTGTTCGACGATTTCGTTCAGGATGGCGACTTTTCCCACATGATTGAAACCGATCGTGGAATAGTGATGCCCGAGGGGACGCAGCGGCATGAGGCTGTAGAGAAACACGCATGTTTGATAGTACAGCCGGGTGGTCACGTGGAAATTGGCCAACGTGGAGCTGAACAGATCGTGAATGTCGGATACCTGGTGCAGGACGGCATCCGCTCGGATGCCGTCCTCCCCGTTGAGAAACGCCACCACGAATGGCGTGCGCCGGTCGCCCGCGAACACCCAGCGTCCCACCAAGAATGCCGAGCGGTCTCGATAGAATCCGGCATCCACGACGTCGAGTGCGAGCGGCACTGAGCCCTCGGTAGCGTCGGTCGGCACTATGTCCCGGAGCCGGTCGAGGATTCGTTGCGCGTCGCCCTTAAGGTCCCGGAACGGCACCGAGAAACCCGGCACGCGCAGCGCCTCGCATAGGAGATCCACGCCGATCCGCCCGTGCACCGGAAATCGGCGGTGTGCATGCGCCATCGATAGCGCGCGCAGTTTGCTGGGCGGGGGAAACGAGTACGCGACAGGACGCCACAATTCATGGCAGATGTTGCGGCGTAACGAGTGCGCGAAGCTGAACGCGGTATCCGCTTCATAGCGGTCGACGATCATCGCGACAAAGAGCCGGTCCAGCGTGTCCCACACGTCGAAGCGGTCGGCGAGCGCGGGGAACGCCGCCAGGATCCTCGGACCGTGTTCCGCGATGAAGCGGCTGTAGAGTCCAAGCCGTTCGGTGCTGATCCGGTTCGACGCCTGGGGATCCATGGTCTCGAAGGCGCGCTTGGCGCGGTACGGATATTCGCAGAGCTGGCAGTAGAACTCGTCGAACACGCAAAGAATCACTTCCGCCGTGATGGCGATGCGCAATTCATGGTCGGTGCAGGCCAGGAGCTTGGCATATGCCTCCTCGACCCGGCGTTCGGTCTCGGCGCGCATGCTTCTCAGCCGCTGTTCCGCAGGGCTGTCGCAATCGCGTTGATCGACAATTGAATGCCCTCGCGCACGCGCGGATCGGCTTCGCCGCTGCGGTGCCGCTTCAGCAGTTCCACTTGCAGCAAGTTCAAGGGTTCGATGTACGGCAGCCGCAATCGGATGGAGACCTCGAGCGCGGGATGATTCTCGAGGAGACGCGACTGCCCCGTCACCGCAAGAAGCTTGTCGTGGGTGATCCACCACGCATCGCGGATCCGCGCGAAAATCCCGTCGGCGAGCGCGCGATTCTCGACCAGCGCGGCGTATCTGGTGGCGATTCCCATGTCCGTTTTCGACAGCACCATCTCCAGGTTGTCGACGGTTGCGCGAAAGAACGGCCATGCATCGAGCATTTCCCGCAGCAACCCCGTGTCGGGGAACGACTGCAGCGCCTGCCCGAACCCGTACCAGCCGGGCAGCATCACCCGCGCCTGCGCCCAACTGAAGACCCAGGGAATGGCGCGCAAGTCCTCGATGCGCGTCGATTGGGATCGTGATGCCGGACGCGAGCCGATTTTCAGTTCGGAGATCTCCACCACCGGAGTCATCTGGCGATAGAATGCCGTGAAGCCCTCTGTTTCGTACACCAGCGCGCGATACGCGTTCAAAGCCTCCGAGGACAAGCTGTCCATGGCGGCCGAGAAGCGCCGGCGATCCGTCTCGGACAGGGACTCGCGCTCGAGCGATGCCAGGACGGTCGCGGCGCAAATGGCCTCCAAATTGGCGGCGGCCCCTTCCCGCGTGCCGTATTTTGCGGCGATGATCTCTCCCTGTTCGGTGATGCGTATGCGGCCGTGCAGGCTGCCGTGCGGTTGCGCCCGAATTGCCGCGAACGAGGAACCGCCGCCGCGGCCGACCGCGCCGCCGCGGCCGTGGAAGACCTGCAGGGCCGTGCCGGCCTTCAAGAATTCAGCATCGAGCGCCCGCGTCGCCTGGTGCACCGTCCACACCGACGTCAGGTATCCGCCATCCTTGTTCGAGTCCGAATAGCCGAGCATCACTTCCTGAAAGCCCCGTGCCGCGGTGATCGCAGCGACTTCCGGTAGCTGCAGCCAGGAACGCATGATCTCGGCCGAACGGCGCAAATCGCCGATGGTCTCGAACAAGGGCACGGCCATGATGGCGGCGGCGGGCGCGCCCTGCGCCCGGTACAGGCCCGCCTCCTTCAGCAGGACATTCACCTCCAGCAGATCCGAAACGCTCTCGCATTTCGAGACGACGTAGCTCTTGACGCATTCGGGACCGTAGCGGCGATGCGCCTGGGCCGCTGCGCCGACGATGGAGAGTTCGGATGCGGTCTCGGGAGTGTAGGTGGCATAGGGACTCGACAACAGCCGCTCGGTGGCGAGTTCGCGGCGCAACAAGGCGATCCGGTCCGCCTCGTTCAGACTGCCGTAGTCGGCCGACACGCCGGCCACCCGCAGCAGCTCGCCGACGACTCGCTCATGCACGTCGGCGTTCTGACGCAGATCCAGCGTGGCCAAGTGAAAGCCGAAAGTTTCCACCGCCCGAATCAGCCGCACCAGGCCGCCGCCGCCCGCAGGCTCGCTCCTGCTCTCCCCGGCGAGCGATTGTTCGAGCAGCAACAGATCCAGGCGCAGACTCTGCGGATCGGGATAGGCCTCTCCGTCGACCGATGCCGGTCTGGGCGGCGGCTGGCCGGTCAAGCGGATATAAGTGGCTGCGAGCCGGGCATAAATGCCGGTGATCGCACGTCGATACGGTTCATCGGCGCGCGCCCTGTGCATGTCTCCGCTCTTGAGCGCCAACGCCATGACCGCGGCCGACACCGGTGCAAGCTCGTTCGAAATCGAGAGTTCGGCACCGAGACTGTTGAGTTGTTCGAGATAATCCAACAGGAGCGCTTTCGACGAGCGATCCAGGGCCAGGCGCAACGAGTCAGCCACCACGTGCGGATTGCCGTCGCGATCGCCGCCGATCCAACTACCGAGCCGCAGAAAACTTGCCGGGCGTTGACCCAGCACACGCTCCCAGCGCGTATACAACACCGGGATGACCGGAACGAAAATGTCCCTCAGGTACGTGAGCGCCGTATCCACTTCGTCCGCCACATAGAGACGCTCGCGGCGCAGCGCCCGGGTCTGCCACAGCAACGTGATCTGTGCGCTGATGGCTTCCTCGATGGGTTGGCCCTCCACGCTTTCGTCGAGGCCGGCATCGCGGCGGCGGAGCAACGCGGCGATGCGATTTCGGTGATCCAGCATGCTTTTGCGCATCACCTCCGTGGGATGCGCCGTCAGGACGGGCACGATGAAGGCGCGCCCCAGCAGGGCGGCGGCCTCGGCCCGTGAAGTGCCTTGGGCGCTCAGGTAGTGGAGCGTGGCCGCCAGGGTGCTCTCCTTTTCGACCACCGCGCCCTGCCGGTCTTCCGCCAGGTTTGCCAACATGGAAAACAACATGAAGCTGCGGACGAACGCGACGGCCTCATCCAGCGATAGCGAATCCAAGCCCGCCGAAAGTTCGCGCGGCTGGGCGGCGCCACGGTGGCGATCGACCGAGGCTGCTCGGATGGCTTCGATGCGGTGAAACAGGGATTCCCCGCCCTGGTGGCGGATGACATCACCCAACAGCCTGCCGAGGAAGCGGATGTCCGAATTTTGAGCGATCACTGGCAGGTTTTGCGACATGGCGGATGGGTTCGATTTCTCAATTGCGGTTCGGAAGGAGCGGTCGTGCAACAATCTACGGCCGTTAGGAAGTTTACGGCCCGCCGCGCCCCGCGCGAGTAGAAAGGCGCGGGGCGACCGTGTAATATTTAATATATCTGAAGGGCATTGACTAATCGACCCTCGGCTTCGCAGTCACGCTTACGGGCCGGAATTGTGATGGGGGAATTCATGCAGACACTCACGAGACGCTCCTTTCTGATCGCTTCGGCAGCCTTGCCTCTTGGCTGCGCAGCGAACCGACTGGAGGTTGGCGTCGCAGCGGCGGCGGCTTTGCGCCCACCGATGACCGGACAGACGTGGCGCTATGCGAAGCACGATCTCTTCAATGGTGCGTTGCTCGACACCCAAGTCGATCGAGTCTCGGCAGTCGATCGCACCATCGACATCGATTCGCACACCGAGGGCGATACCTCCGCGGAAACGTCGTCGACCGGCGCAAGCTGGTGGCGCAAGCATTTCGATCGTCCGAAGTCCGTGGTCGCCCTGCCGGCCGAAATTCAATCTTCCTGGGGCATGATCCTCGTCGATCCGCACTGGGGCCGGGTTCAGGTTTACGAACCCTCCCTCCCGCTGTGGCCGACCACGCTGCAACCGGGGTGGCAAACTCGGATCAAGGCGAAATACAAATCATCCGAGGCGGACCCTGGCCTGCCCTGGAATCAAACGATGAAGGCTGAGGCATGGGAGACGATCACCGTGCCCGCGGGACAATTCAAGACGCTGCGGTTCGCCAACGTCATCCACTTTGAGAATTCCGACCCGGGACGGACCGATTCGGTGCGTCAGGAAACAGTATGGTTCGCTCCCGAGGTGGGGCGCTGGGTCGTACGCGAGAGCAGGGGCTCCTATTTTTTGGATGACTCCGTCGACGATACACAGGCCGTCGAAAGCAGTTTCCGTTGGGAACTGCTGTCTTGGACCTAGCTCTGCGCCTGATCGGCATCGATCGTCACAGGAAGAAATTTTCGAACCCGCATGATGCGTCCGACGGTGGTTCGGGAATGGATCGTTTTATGGGACTATAGGAACCTCAATCCGGAGGAACGGTGCATGACTACGGCGTATATCACCCACGAAGATTGTCTGCGTCACGACATGGGCGCGGGCCATCCCGAATGCCCGGACCGATTGAAATCCATCAACTCGAGCATGCGAAGCTCCGGGTTGATCGAACAGTTGCAGAGCCTCGAGGCGCCGCTGGCGCAGATGGCAGACCTCAAGCGGATCCATGACGGCGCATACGTCGATCTTATTTTCGAGCAGGCTCCCTCCGAGGGACGCGTCCAACTGGACCCGGATACGGCAATGAACCCGTACAGCCTTGACGCGGCGCGCCGCGCTGCCGGCGCGGGCATGTTCGCCGTGGATGAAGTGATTGCGGGACGTTCCACGAATGCCTTTTGCGCCGTGCGGCCCTGCGGTCACCACGCGACGCGCGACCGCTCCATGGGCTTTTGCATATTCAACAACGTTGCCGTGGCCGCCGCCTACGCGCTCGAGGTGAAGGGTCTCGAGCGGGTGGCCATCATCGACTTCGATGTTCATCACGGGAACGGGACCGAAGATATGTTCGGCGTGCCGCGCTGGCGCGATCGCGTCCTCATGGCGAGCTTTTTCCAGCACCCCTTCTATCCCTATAGCGGCGCCGACAGCCCCGCCCCCAACATGGTGAACGTACCGCTCGCGGCCGGAAGCGGCGGCGCGGCGGTGAAGTCGGCGGTGGAAGAAGAGTGGCTGCCCGCTCTGGAGTCCTTCAAGCCGGAAATGATTTTCATTTCCGCCGGTTTCGACGCCCATCGCGAAGACCTGTTGGGCGGCATGGCGCTGATCGAGGCCGACTACGTATGGATGACGAACCAATTGATGGACGTCGCCGCGCGCCATTCTCAACGGCGCATCGTCTCGATGCTCGAGGGTGGATACAACCTGTCGGCGCTCGGCCGCAGCGCCGTTGCCCATGTCAAGACGCTGGCCGATCAATAACCTGGTGCTGGAGAATTTAATGAGCGTGGTACCGTCCGAGATGAAAGCGGTCGAGATCGCGGCACCCGGCGGTCCGGAGCAGCTGCGAATCGCGGTGCGTCCGGTTCCGAAACCGGGAGTCGAGGAAGTGCTGATCCGAGTCGCGGCGGCCGGCGTCAACCGGCCGGATGTGATGCAGCGGCAGGGCCGCTACCCGCCGCCGGCGGGCGCCTCCGACATTCCGGGCATGGAGGCTGCGGGAGAAATCGTCAGCCTCGGCGCCGGCGTCGCCGGCCTCGCGGTCGGCGATCAGGTCGCCTCGCTGCTGTCCGGCGGCGGTTACGCTGAATTCGCGGTCGCTGCCGCGCCGCTCTGTCTGCCCGTACCGAAGGGTTTGAGCTTGGCGGAAGCCGCCGCGGTGCCCGAGACATTTTTCACGGTGTGGGACAATTTGTTCACGCGCGGCCGGTGCAAATCGGGCGACCAGGTCCTGATCCACGGCGGCACGAGCGGCATTGGAACCACGGCCATTCAGCTTGCGAAAACCTTGGGCGCGCGCGTGTATGCCACGGCCGGCAGCGACGATAAGGCCCGTGCCTGCGAGCGGCTCGGCGCCGTGCGCGGCATCAACTACCGCACCGAGGATTTCGTCGAGGTCGTCCTCGCGGCCACCGGCGGCAAGGGAGCGGATGTGATCCTCGACATGATCGGCGGCGACTACTTCGACCGCAATCTGAAGGTCGCCGCGAACGAAGGGCGGGTCGTGATCATCGCCATGCAGGGCGGCGCGCGCGCCGAAATCAAGCTGAATGTCGTCCTGACCAAACGGCTGACGGTCGCCGGATCGACTCTTCGGGCGCGCACCGTCAGGGAAAAGGCGGCCGTCGCCGATGCGGTGCGAACCAACGTATGGCCGCTCCTCTCCTCCGGGCGGGTGCGCCCCATCATTCACGCAACATTTACGCTCGCCGAGGCGGCGGCGGCGCATCAACTCATGGAATCGTCGAACCACATCGGCAAGATCGTACTGACCGTCTGACATGGTGTCGAGCGGTCTGCGCATCGGGACCCCGGCGGCGACCACGCGCGGCATGAAGGAGGCGGAAGTCAAGCAGCTCTCGCACTGGATCGCCGATGTGCTCGACACGATGGGCGATGAGTCGGGTGATCGAGCGCGTGCGCGCCCAGGTGCTGGCGCTGTGCCGCCGATTCCCCGTGTATGGTTGAAATTTCGAACACGCTGTAAACGGGGCCGTTCGCCTGGCGATGCCCGATCCCGAGACTCCCGGCGCCTTGTGACGCTGCGTCAGAGCCGGATTACAAGAGGTCGGTGACGGCGCTGACTGCGACGGCCGGTGGGCCTTCGCTAAAGTTGCGCCTACACACCAACGCGAGAAGCAGCGTGCTCGATCATAACCGCTCCGATGAGCTCCTGGCATTCAGGCAGTTTCGCCGTCGTGTCATCGGATTTCTGAGGCTGCCGCTCGGTGTCAGCGAAAGCGCTTTACGCGATGCCCTCAACGCGATCAGCCCCGATCTTCTCGCGAACTACAAACACCGCGCCGCCCAAGCGACCCTGGCCTGGGCATCGATGTGCCGAACCGACATGCAGTCCTTGCGCTTGCACGGCCCCGCTGACAAAGATGCCGCGACCGCCTTCCGACCCCACGCCTCAGACCCTGGCAAATCTGAAGCCGCTGCATCCTAGCTTTCCTCCGTCCCGCGGTCGTTCCGCCAGGCTCCGGAACCACGACTGTGGTGGTACCACATGACTCGCAAAGCACACTTTGCCGCGATGGGACGAGGCCACCCTGCTACTAGGACGAGGCCACCCTGCCATTAGCTGGTGGCGAGCTACCAGCTGCGAGTCGGCCGCATCTCACTTGAGGTCGATGCTCCGCCTGCCACGCTGCCGGCGACGTTCCTCTCCGCTATAACCGACACGCCCCGGACTCCAGGGATCCGGGGTACGTCGCGCCAATCCGCGACGGTCGTCGTGGTGCTGATACGAGCAACGGCACTTGGCGCTCATCGAGCAATGTTCGAGCGGCAACCCCGGCGCCTCTTTCGATAAAAACCGGGTGCCCAGCAGACCCATCGCCGCGGGACAGCATGCAGCGCTGCTGACAATCGACACCGCGTGCCATGGGCTGCGCTGCGCAACCGGCGCCATCGAGTGCTTCGCGGGCATCGGTGCTTTGATAAGTCTTCTCCACATCAAGCGGCTCTCCATTTACGGCGCCGCATCGTTGCCGCGGCCAACCGTATTCGATTACTTTCCCTGCGCGGCCCGTTGTCCGCCAGACGGAACGTGAACGGCGTGGCGTCTGGTTTCTGCGGACACACGACGATTGAACGTTAAGAGTATTGCACCCGGATTTCCGCTACCATTAATTTGTGCCCTCTGCGCAAACCGCCTCGTCCTGGATTTGATGCCCACACCTGGCTTACACTAGCCCCTCCAATAAAGTCCAGGGCCGGACAAAGGGATGGTCTTCTTGACGCGCTTGGTGGCGCAGTGCGCGCTCAGCGTCTGCACAGCCGCTTTGGAATAACCGTCGGGCTGGCGGCGGAATCCGTCGATGTCCGCTACGATAGGACAGTGATCCTGCAGGGAAAGGTGATCGTCAATCGCGGAGCAGCGGTGGGGGGTGTCCCGCACGTGCCGGCGCCCTGGAATGGGACGGTGTATCTGCGTTATCAACGGCCGATCACCGCGGGCGTCGAGGCGTATGCTCGCGCCGAGAACTTGGTTCACAGCCATAATCCGGGTCCATTTTCGGAGCTGGATCCGAAATCGATCAGCTTCTCCCCCAGGTACACGGCCGATCCAGCGACCGATCAGCTGAATCTACAGCTCGGCGTAGCGTGGACACACTGCGACCTGCGAATGTTCGTGAACAATGCATTGGATTCCCATCCGGTGCTGCAGCGAAATGCGGATTCCGGTTCATCATCGCTGATCTACGCGTACACGTTCCGGCCTCGGACTATCGGCATAACGAGCACCTGGAATTTTTGACGGATTGGGGCTGGCGCCTTAATTATGCTTCACGAACGGCGTGTGTTGCCGGTGAGTCAGCGAGTTGTAAAGCGTCTCGATGAAGATGTCCGTCGTGACGAAATCGTTTGAGTATTTGGCGCTCCACGCGGCAAGCAGCTTCGCCTGTTTCATCTGGTCCAAGGTCTGGCCCGCGTGGATCGCGCGGCCGATGACGGCCGAAGTGTCCTTCAGCATCTTCACGTATTCCCGCACCTCGGCGACAGTCGACAGGTCGCCGTGCCCCGGGATGACCTTGACGTCCGGCGGCAGCCCGGCGAGTGCGCCTTCGCAGGCTTTGATCATTCCCAGCACACTGCCGCCTGCCTGCACGTCGATGTAGGGGAAACCGTACCGCACATAATCATCCCCCATGTGCACGACATTGGCTTTCGGGAAGAAAATGATGGCATCGCCGTCGGTGTGTCCGGCTGGATAATGCAGGGCGCGCACATCCTCGCCATTCAGGTGCACGGACACTTCGTGGTCAAAGGTGATCACCGGCAACGCCGCCTTCTCCGCCGGCGCCGCTTCAAAATGCATTGTCCCGCCGTTGCCCCCGGCGCCGCCGCTCGCCAGACGCGCGCGCACGTTGTCGTGGGCAATCAATGTTGAGCCCTGGTTTGCAAACGGCGCGTTCCCGCCGGTATGGTCGAAGTGATGGTGCGTGTTGATGACGAAGCGCACAGGCTTGTCGGTGACGCCGATGTTCTTGAGCGCGGCCGCGATCTTGGTCGCGAGCGGCGCGAACTCATCGTCCACCAGCACGATCCCATCCTCTCCGACCGATGCGGCCATGTTGCCGCCGTCGCCCTGGAGCAGGTAGATATTTCCCGATACGTGGGTGACCTTGATTTCGATTTTGCTGAAGTCGGCCTCCTGCGCGACGGCTGCAAGCGGCAGAAGCAGGAGCGCGGCCAGACAAACGCCGATCCGGCGCATCGCTGCCCGGCCCGCCACGCTTTCCAAAGTTTTATCTTCGCGGCGCACTCCCGGGATTGCGGCAACGGTGGAGTTCATCGTGTCATCCCTTTTTCGAATCGAGAGTCAAGTAGTATGACAGCAACATGACGCACTGCAGAAGGCACTTACGCGCCCCGGCCCGGCGGTTTGCCGATGTCATGAGGTTCGGATCCATCGCCGCGCCTGGGAGCGGCAGTCTGAAGTCTAGTTGCACTGCAGCGCAGCGCGCGTTGATGGGCTGGCAATCGGGCCCGGCAGGTGTACACTCCGCTCCCCCCAAGGCGATTTATATTCTGGAGGCTGACGTGACAGACCAGATTTACCCGCCCAAGCGGCCCAACATGGCGCACTTCGAGATCCCGGAACGACTGACGGCTGAGGACGATTGGAAGGCGCAACTCGGTCAGCTGCTCGATGACTACCGCAATCAATACGTGCTGCGTCAGCCCCCGGGGGACAAACCTGCGCCCTGAGGATGAGGCGCGGCCTCTGTGCGATCAGCTACACGACTGATTCGCGGATCGGCCGCTTGGAGCCGTTGAGGGAATATTCAGTTGCTTCTCGCAACCCCGCTTCCGCGTGGTCGTTTCGGCTTTCGCGATCCGTCTCTTGAACGAAATTCTGAACGGAATTCGAAACTCGGTATTTGTCGGCCAGCGCACTTGCACGCAATGACAACGCCAGGACCTCGATCAGCTTGATATCCACCTCCATGTCCGACAAGGCCTTGTGATCGTCGGCATCGACCGCAGACAACTGCGTTCTCAAGAGTTCTGTCTCCGACAAGTCGAGTTCCAGCTGGCACAGCCACTGCTGCAATCCTTCGGGTCCCGTATTGGCCGCCGCATGCGCGGCCGCCGTCCGGGATCGCCTTGCTAGATCGATCTGTGCGGGCAGCGCCTCGATTGCCGCGCGCAGCGATTCCTGCTCGGCGCGTAGTTCCGAACGCACGTCGCTCGCAGTCCAGTTTTGCGCCGTGCGTTTTGCGGAGCGACGATACGCCGAGTACGTGGTCACGGCACCGGCCACGGCTACCGCAATTACGGCAAGGATGTTATGTAAACTCGGCATGGCGGTATCCCTATCGGCCAGCGCGTCGTTGGGAACCTGCGCGTCCTCCCGCAAGTGTACGGGCCCAAAGGCCCCGACGTACCGGCGGATAATGAACAATTCGTGTCGGAATTGTCTCACGGCTGTATCGGCCTGCGCGGGCGGCGGAACCGCAGAGCTGCAAGTTCGCCGACGATTCCCCGGCGAAAAGCCAAAACGCAGGCGACGAACACTGTGCCGATGATGACGGTCACCCAGCCGCCGACGATATCCGACAGGTACTCCTGCAGCGTGACCACCAGCGCCGCGCCGACGACGGGCCCGAAGAATGTCCCTGAGCCACCCAGCAACGTCATCAGGATGACCTCGCCGGAGTTCGCTTGCAAAACGTCCGACAGCGTCGTGAATCCGAGCACCAAGGTCTTCAGGGATCCGGCGAGACCCGAAAGCGTCGCCGACAGGACGAACGCCAGAAGTTTGTAGCGGTTGATATCGTATCCGAGCGAGATCGCGCGAGGTTCGTTGTCGCGGATGGCCTTGATCACCTGGCCGAACGGCGAGTGAACGATACGCCGGATCAACGCGAAGACCGCAGCGAATGCGGTGAGGACGACGTAGTACATGGCGACGTCGGACTTCAGCGGCAGCAGGCCGATGAGGCTGCCGCGCGGTACATCCTGCAGTCCGTTCTCGCCGCCGGTGAAGGGCGCCTCGAGGCAGACGAAATACACCAATTGCGAGAGCGCCAGCGTCACCATCGCAAAGTAGATTCCGCGCCTGCGGATGGCGATCATACCGATGACGCATCCGAGAGCCGCAGCGACGATGACGCCGGCCAGAATCGCCGGGACGGTTCCCCACCCATGCGCGGTCACCAACCAGCCGGTTGCGTAAGCAGCGGTCCCGAAAAAAGCGGCATGGCCGAAAGACAGCATTCCGCTGAAGCCCAACAGGAGATTGAAAGCGCAGGCGAACATCGCAAAGCAAAGAAGTTTCATCATGAAGATCGGGTAGATGCCGAGTATCGGCACGCAGAGTGCGAACAGCCCGGCGAGCGCATAGATGATTCCCGCCTTGCGCATCTATTCTTTGCCAAAGAGGCCGGCCGGCCTCAGGATCAGTACGAGAGCCATGATCACGAATACGACGATGTTCGAGGCCTCTGGATAAATGACTTTGGTGAAACCCTCGACGATCCCGAGGGTCAGGCCGCTTACCACCGAGCCCAATATCGAACCCATCCCGCCGATGACGACCACCGCAAACACGACCGTCACCAACGAGTTGCCCATGAGCGGCGACACGACGATGACCGGAGCCGCAAGTACGCCGGCCAGCGCCGCCAACGCCACGCCGCCGCCGTAGGTCGCAGCGAACAGCAACGGCACGTTGACGCCGAATGCCTGCAGTAGCTTTGCATTCTCGGTGGCGGCGCGCAGCGTAGATCCGAGGCGGGTCCGCTCGATCAGGAACCACGTCCCGCCGCATATGACCAGGGATGCGAGGATCACCCAGGCGCGATAGATCGGCAGGATCATGAACCCCATGTTGATCGCTCCCTGCAGGGCATCGGGCACGGGGTAGGAACGGCCGGAGGAACCGAAGAGCTCGCGCAGGCTCCCTTCCACTATCAGCGACAATCCGAATGTCAGAAGCAGACCATACAGGGGCTCGAGTTTGTACACGTGACGGAGAAACAGTCTTTCCGACACCACGCCCAGAATCCCGACCGCCAGCGGCGCGAGCACCAGAGCGCCCCAATAGTTGACGCCGAACCACTGCAACCCGAGGAGCGCGGCAAAGGCACCGAGGGTGTAGAACGCTCCATGCGCAAAATTGACCACGCCCATGAGCCCGAAGATCACTGCGAGCCCGAGGCTCAACAGAGCATAGAACGCCCCGTTCACGAGGCCGAGCATCAGTTGACCCAGGATGACCGTCGTCGGAACGCCGAACACGGACGTCACGTCACGCTTATTTCGGGGCCAGCACGCAGGCGCCGGTGATCGGGCCGAATGCCTCCTCGCCGGCCATCTGCTTGATGACTTTGTAGTAGTCCCACGGGTACTTGGACTCCTGCGGCGATTTCACCTGCATGACGTACATCGTGTGCACCATGACGCCGTCCGCGCGCACATACCCTCCTTTGGCAAACATGTCGTTGATCTTCATTTTTTTCAGCTCCGCCATCACCTTGTCGGAATCGGTGGAACCCACCGTCTTGACGGCCGTGAGATAGCTCATGGTCGCCGAATAAGCACCCGCGTGATCCATCGTCGGTTCCACCTGCATCTTCGCGAAATATCTCTTGGCGAATGCCCGCGTGTCGTCGTTGAGGTCCCAATACCAGCCCGTGGTCAGAAAAAGCCCTTGAGCCGTCTGCAGCCCCAGGCGGTGAATGTCGCTGATGAAGGCGAGCAGCGCCGCCGGCTTCATGGTTTTCGTGATCCCGAACTCGTTCGCGGCCTTCAGCGAGTTGCTGAAATCAGCGCCCGCATTGGCAAGCCCGAGCACCGCCGCGCCTGATCCCTGCGCCTGCAGAAGAAAAGAGGAGAAATCCATCGACGCCAGAGGTGCGCGCACGGCGCCCAAGTTCTTTCCGCCGTTGGCTTCGACCACCTTGGAGGCGGCATTCTGGAGTTGCGAACCAAAAGCATAATCCGCCGTCAGATAGAACCAGGTTTTTCCACCGCTCTTGACGATGGTGCTGGCGGTGCCGTTCGCGAGCGCCGTCGTGTCGTATACATAGTGCACGGTATACGCGGTGCAGTCCTCGTTCGTCAGGGATGCGCCGCCCGCTCCGATGACGAAGAGAGGCACCTTCTTCGCGGCCGCGACCTTCGCCATGGCGATGTTGACACCGGTGTTGGAGCCGCCGATCAGCATGTTGAGGCCGCTCTGGTCCGACCACTCGCGGAATTTCGATGCGCCGACATCGGGTTTGTTCTGATGATCGGCTGTGAGCAGGACGATCTTCTTCCCAAGCACCGTCCCGCCGAAATCGGCGATCGCCATTTTAATGGCCTCTATGCCGCCCACACCCTGGGCATCCGCGTAAGTTCCGGACAAATCGTCGATGTCGCCGATCACGATGTCGCTGCCCGCAGCAACGGCCGCGGTCCCGCCCGCGAGCGCCGCCAACGCCGCAGCCAAGCGGAACGCTGCAGCCAGATGGGTGGCCCATTTCCTGCCTTTCATCTTGATTCTCCCTTCTTGTTACACATGGTTCAGATGCCGAGCCTGACTTGCAGCATGCCCAGTTTGCCTTGAAGTTCGGATACCGTAAAACCGTCCACGATCCGGCCGTGTTCCATGACGTAGAAGCGGTCCGCCAGAGGCAATGCGAAGCGGAAGTTCTGTTCCACCAAGACGATGGTGTATCCCTTGTCGCGGAGCGCGTGAATCATGCGTGACAGCGCCTGCGCGATGACCGGCGCGAGACCCTCCGAGATCTCGTCGAGCAGCAGGAGCTTGGCGCCGGTCCGCAATATGCGCGCCACCGCCAGCATTTGCTGTTCCCCGCCGGATAGCCTCGTGCCCTGAGTACCACGCCTATCTTTGAGGTTTGGAAACATGGAAAAGATTTCATCGATGGACATCCCTCCCGGAGCCACCTGCGGCGGCAGGAGCAGATTCTCCTCCGTCGTCAGGCTCGAATAGATGCCCCGCTCCTCGGGGCAATACCCGACGCCGAGGCGGGCGATCTTGTGCGGCGGCAGACCAATCGCCTCATGGCCGTCGATCCTCACGGAACCGGACCTCGTGTCCACCAACCCAAGAATTGCCTTGAGGGTCGTGGTGCGGCCGGCACCGTTGCGCCCCAACAGTATCACCACCTCGCCGCGATCCACCCTGAAATCGACGCCATGCAGGATGTGCGAGTCGCCGTACTGGGCGTGCAGACCGGTGACACGCAGAAGTTCCATGGACCTTCAGTGCGTGCTCGAGTGTGTGCTTGCGAATTCGGAGTCGGCGCTTCCCATGTAGGCTTCCATCACGAGCGGATCCTTTGATACGTCGGCGTAGCTTCCGTCGGCGATGACCTGGCCCCGCTGCAGCACCGTGATCCTGTCCGCAATCGTCGACACCACGCTCATGTTGTGCTCCACCATCAGAACGGTGCGATTCTGCGCAACCTTGCGGATCAGGGCCGTGATTCGGCCCACGTCCTCGTGGCTCATTCCCTGCGTCGGTTCGTCGAGAAGCATCAATTGGGGATCCATCGCAAGCGTCGTCGCAATCTCCAGCGCCCTCTTACGGCCGTACGGCAACTCGACCGCGACCCTTTGCGCGAATGAAGCGAGGTCGACCGATTCCAACAGTTCCATGGCGTTGGAATCGAGTATGCGCAAGCTCGACACCGGCTTCCAGAAGTGAAATGACGTCCCCAAGGTACGCTGCAACCCGACGCGAACGTTGTCGAGCACCGTCATATGCGGGAACACGGCGGACATTTGAAAGGAACGCACGATGCCCCGGCGCGCAAGCTCCGCCGGGCTTGCAGAGGTAATGTCGATTCCCTCGAAGAAAATCTTACCGCGCGTCGGTACCAGGAATTTAGTGAGCAAGTTGAAAAAAGTCGTCTTGCCGGCCCCGTTCGGACCGATCAACGCGTGGATGTGGCCCCGGCGCACCTGCAAATCGACGCCGCCCACGGCGACGAAGCCGTTGAACTCCTTCGTCAGGCCGCGAGTTTCGATGATTATCTCGTCGGTCATGGGGAAACCGGACCTGTGAATGACGCGCATGCCATCGGACTGGTACCCGGCGCGGCCGGTCACCATCCCACTGCCGCGCCGTCTTTGCGGTGATCGGATCCGCCGCGGTAGATCCCACCGACATGACTCTTCCCGTCGCTCGCGGCCGGATCCGCCGTGAACAGAATCGACTGAACGCCGCCCATCGAAGAGCCGTCCACCGATTTGACCTTGTGTCCCATGCCGGACAGCTGCGTACCCAAGGTATTGAACAGCTCGCTTTCGAGCACTGGCAGCAGCGCGAGCGCGAGGGATATTGTGCGTACGCCGAACCACCGTGCCGTCGCGGGCACAATCGGGCATCCCTTGGTCTTCATGCCGCATATTATGGCGCTTTCGCGACGGATGGACACGGACTTCCCGAGCTCGGCCCGTTCCGCTACGGCCTTTTCTCAACGAGCATGGCCTTTCTCAATGAACACGTCCTTTCTCATTGAAGACATCAGTTTGATTCCTTGACGCGCGTGGCGCGGATGGGCGATATGTATTGCTAATCGGCCCCCGCTCCCGGCTCCTACTCCGGTCAGACATCGATGAAGGCAGACTTCGCTTGACGTAGTCGGCGGGCCGACGAGTTACTCCAAAGCGCAGGACATGGCGGCCCGAACGAGCACGTCGCGGCCGCGACGCTGTAGCAATGTTGAGGTCACAGCTCCGGACGGCGCGGGCCGACGATCAACTCGTCGGCCAGTGATCTGCGATCCCGAGTTGTTCCGGGATGCTCTCAGCCGCTCACCCCAGGAGCGGATGACCCTTCGGCAGCTGATGGGCGTACCACAACGCCAACCGGTGGCGCACGCTTTTCTCAGCCACCTGCTCCTCGGGCATCGGCGTGATGATCTTGTCGTGCACCAGCAACCGGTACACGTAGAGCGCCTTGTCGCTCGCGGAGTCGGTCGGCTCGAACTCTACCGCCCCGCGACCCTCCGCATATTTGATGCCCGCCAGCAACGCCGCCTTGAACAGTTCCGCTTCGTGCTTAGGCTTTTTCATGGTGCCCGGCAGTTTGGCATTTTTACACGTCTCCTGTACATGGGGGCGCGATCAGTTGGGGATGCGGCCGGCGATCCGGCTTTGCAATGAAATCATGCTTCGTACTCGCGAAGGGGCGGGATGCGCATCCTATCCTCGTGCTGCGCGAGGATGCAACGCACGGTACACTTCGGCATGCAGAAGGTGGATGTCGTTATCGCCGGCGGCGGAGCGGTGGGTTCTGCCACGGCGTATTTTCTCCTCAACCAACCCGCATTCTCCGGATCCATCGCGGTGATCGAGCCCGACCCGACGTATTCCTTCGCCGCGAGCGCTTTGTCGGCGAGCTCCATCCGCCAGCAGTTCTCGACACCGCTCAATATCACGCTCTCGGCGTTCGGGCTCGAGTTCCTGCGGGACTGCGGCCGCGGGCTCGCCGACGTGAACCTGGTGGAGTCGACCTACCTCTATCTCGCCTCCGCACGGGGCGAATCCACATTGAAGCGAAACGTGGATGTGCAGAGGCACTGCGGGGTGGGGACGCGGCTGCTGGACGCTGCCGGCCTGCTCGCGTGCTATCCGTGGATCAACGCTTCCGATGTGGCCGCCGCCGCCGACACGTCGAGCGGCGAGGGTTGGTTCGACGGCTATGGGTTGCTGCGTGGATTGCGCCAGGCAAGCGAGCGAGGCGGCGTGCGCTATCTGCGCGACCGGGTCGTGTCGGTGGTCATGGATGGTGCGAATTCGGTCGCGGGAGTGCGCCTGCACGGAGGCGAGACGCTGAGATGCCGGTGGCTGGTGAATGCGGCGGGCACCCACTCGCGGGCGATCGCGGCTGAGGCGGGAATCGATCTTCCCGTCCATGCGCGAAAGCGGAACGTATTCGTATTCACCAGTTCGTCGCCGCCCGCCCGCTGTCCCCTGGTCGTCGACCCATCCGGTCTGTGGTTTCGGCCGGAACGGGACCGCTTCATCTGCGGAGTGGTGCCCGCGAATGATCCCAATGTCGCGTTGGACGACTTTGAGGTCGATCATCATCTGTTCGACGAGCTCGCGTGGCCGGCGCTGGCTCATCGCGTACCTGCGTTCGAGGCCATCCGGATGGCCGGCGCCTGGGCGGGACACTACGACTATAACGTCTTCGATCAAAATGCGTTCCTGGGCGCATGCGAGACCGTGCCAAACCTGATTCTCGCGAGCGGCTTCAGCGGTCACGGGCTGCAGCACGCGCCTGCAATCGGCCGTGCGCTCGCCGAATTCGTGGCTTTCGGAGAATACCGTACCATCGACCTATCGCCGTTTTCCTACTCGCGCTACTTGCGCGGCCGGCCGCTGCAAGAGCACAACGTCATTTAGGAGAGGCCCGCATGTTGCAGCTCGACGCTCCACAAGTTGCCGCCCGGCTCGGCCGCGAACCCTTGATCGACGCGCTGATGCGCGCATTTCAAGAGGACTATCAAGTTCCGCACCGGCAGCACTATGCGGTGGGCGGCCCTCTGCAACCCAAGGACACGTTGCTCATCATGCCGGCCTGGCGCGTGGGCGGTTGTCTTGGGGTCAAGCTCGTCACGGTTTTTCCGGGCAACGCGCGGCTGGGCGAATCGGCGGTCCATGCGACCTACGCCGTATTCGACGCCGCCACCGGTCTCCCATTGGCGGTGCTCGACGGGACCGAGTTGACGCGCCGTCGCACCGCGGCGGCATCCGCGCTCGCGGCCCGCTACCTCGCGCCGCCCGACGCGACGCGGCTCTTGATGGTGGGCACCGGCGGCCTGGCGCCTCACGTCATCGAGAGCCACGCAGCCGTGAGGCCGATCAGTTCAGTGCGGGTTTGGGGACGGCGCATGGAAGCGGCCGAGGCAGTCGCGCGAGAATTCACAGACCGCCCCTACGCCGTCGAAGCGGTGAGCGATCTTGCGGCCGCGGTACGCTGGGCGGACATCATCAGCTGCGCGACACTGGCGGAGACGCCCATCGTTCACGGCGCGTGGTTGCGTCCCGGCCAACACCTGGATCTCATCGGATCCTTCACTCCCGCGATGCGCGAAGCGGACGATGGCGCGTTGGCGCGCGCCCGCATTTATGTGGACACCCGCGCCGCCGCGCTTGCCGACAGCGGTGAGCTTTTGCACGGCTTCGCATCCGGCGTAATCTCGGCGGCGGACGTACTCGGCGAGCTCTCGGATCTCGTGCGGGGCACCGTCTCGGGACGGCGCTCGGCCGAGGAAATCACCCTCTTCAAGAGCGTCGGCTGTGCCATCGAGGATCTGGCGGCGGCGGAGTTGGCGCTTCGCGTGCCGCCGGCCTGACGCGCTCACGCTCGCGCGGCGGCGGCGGCATCAGAGCTTCTGCACCACGACGCGACCCTTGGGATTGACAAAGACATGGTAGCGATTGCCATCCTTGCATGACGCCGTGTAATCGCTGTCGCCGTTGCGTTTCGCTTCGATGATCTGATCACAGGGCATTCCCTGCAACGCGATCGTGGCCTTCAAGTCATTGCTGAACGAGGCATCTTCCGCACCGGACGACGCTGCAGCGGCGAGCAATGCAGCGGCTGTTGAGACCAGAACGTAAATCGGACGACTCATAAAAGCTCCTGCTAACCCATTTGAATTTTTTGAAATTTATTGCGATCCGCCAGGAGAACCCAGATAGCCTCCCGCGATGCAGAAATGGCAGACGCCAGCGGCGGATCGCCGTCCTGCAAAAGCGTGAGCACCTTGAGCAGCAGGAGGTCATAGCGCTGCCGCAGGTCGGAAAGAGGCGGCTGTGTCTGTCCACCGTGGAACGCGCGAAATGCGCCGAGCAGGTCGTCGACCTGATTCTTCAGCGACAGCTTCGTGAACAGGCCAATGGCATGCGTGTCTTTAAGCCGCTGCTCCAAGCCCGCCAAATCGAGAGCCGGCGGTGCCGGCGGTCTCGCGACCGGCGGAGAAACTGCTGCCTCCGCAGCGGGCGGCGTCCCGCGCTGGCCGGACGGCAAGGGCTTGGACGAATCTCCGGCCGGCGACCCGGCGGCCGGCGGCTCGGTGCCGCGCGGACTCGTGGGATTCGCATTGCCGGCGGTTTTATGCTGAGCCGGTTTGGCCGTGGAAGGTGGCGGCGCAGGCGGCAATGCGGCGGGCGGCGGTGCGGCGGCCGATGGTGCGGCCGGCGGCAATGCGGCGGGCGGTGGTGCGGCGGCCGATGGTGCGGCGGG
>WNFQ01000293.1_pt1 | contig 31432 bp, 29 predicted proteins | sample 5400171 | NCBI WGS metagenome assembly WNFQ01 (sample SAMN13153356, study PRJNA577476) | soil metagenome | isolation source: 20 cm soil under Madrone tree | place: USA:California | collected 2016-06-14
TCGAGAGCTTCTACACCCTTAACTCTGACCAACTCTTCGTCCATTTTTTTCTCCTACTGCAAAGGCTCTATTCGAAGCAACGATTCACGGCGTCCTGCTCTCAGCCAATTGTCCATCAATTCGATTCGATGTAAGTCGGCCCATTCAAGTACTAGATTATGCGCCCGACGTGGAAGACTGCCTCGGTAGATGCGCAAGGTCTCGATCTCGTAAAGGGCTTCGTTTCCAGCGTATCTAGCATGGAAGTGTGCTGGTGCATGATCACCATGATAGATGTATATAACAATTCCAAAGAAGCGGCAGATACTCGGCATTCTTCGCCTAACCCTGATTTATCAATTTCCAAACGGCTTCCGGCCGCGCCGGCATATCCAAATGCTTCACTCCATAAGGCGAGAGCGCATCGACGATCGCATTGACGATCGCCGGCGTGGCGCCGATGGTTCCAGCCTCGCCCACGCCTTTAACACCCAGAGGATTGACAGGTGAAGGCGTTTCGGTGCGATCGAGCTCGAACCAGGGAAGCTGCGAAGCCCTGGGGATCGCATAGTCCATTAACTCGCCGGTGACCAGTTGTCCTTGTTCGTCATAGACAACTTCTTCATACAACGCCTGGCCTATCGCCTGCACAATGCCGCCATGGATTTGGCCATCGACTAGCAGAGGATTTATCACTTTGCCGCAATCATCAACAGCGACATAACGCAGGAACTTTGTCTCGCCGGTTTCTTTGTCGATCTCGACGACGCAGATGTGCGTGCCGAACGGAAAGGTAAAGTTCTTGGGTTCGAAGAAGTAGGTCGCGGACAAGCCCGGCTCGGTATCCGGCGGCAGCTCCTTGGCGATGTGCGCCGCCAAAGCAATTTCCTGAATAGTCAGAGTTGTGCGGCCTTCTGTCTCGGGTTCAGGCAGAGCGCCGGCGGGCGCCTCTCCGACCGGAATGACGGGATCAGATGTCCCGGGCTCTTTGGTCGAAGCAGCGCTTTTCGGCAATGAATATCGTCCCTCCGCGAAAGACAAGCTGGACGCGTCGCCCTGCAACATGTGCGCAGCGATCTTCGCGGCCTTCTCCTTCAGTTTTTGAATTGCGATTAGCACAGCGGTCCCGCCCACCGCAGTCGCGCGACTGCCAAAAGTGCCGATGCCGTATTGCACGATGGCGGTATCGCCGTGAATCACAGTTACGTCGTGGAGGTCCACGCCCAATTCGTCGGCGGCGATTTGCGCGAACGAAGTCTCCTGGCCCTGTCCGTGCGGCGATGCCCCGGTCATGACTGTCACTTTGCCGGTAGGCTCAATGCGCACGGTCGCACTTTCCCAACCGCCGGCGGGCATTGCCTGTGAAGGACCCAACGCACAAATCTCAACATAGCTGGACATGCCGATACCGATGATCTTGCCTTCGGCGCGAGCTTTGGTTTGCTCCTCGCGCAGCTTCGCATAGCCGGAGAGATCCAAAGCCTTATCGAGTGCGGCTGCATAATCACCACTGTCGTAATCCAGCCCCGTGGCTGTGTGAAAAGGGAACTCGTCTTTGCGCGGAAAGTTCTTGCGCCGCACTTCAACGGGATCGATTTTCAATTCGGCAGCGACAATATCCATGGCTCGTTCGACTACGTAAGTCGCTTCCGGCCGGCCCGCGCCGCGGTAGGCATCGGTGGACATCTTGTTGGTGAAGACGCCGGTGACATTCATTTGAATCGCGGGGATTCGGTACGCACCCGAAAGCATCAGACCGGTCAAAGTCGGAATCGCGGGCGTCAGTAGCTGATGATAAGCACCAAGATCGGCGAAGACGTTGTAGCGCAAACCGGTGATGGTGCCGTCATTCTTACAACCGACTTCCACCGTGCCAACCTGGGCGCGACCATGAATCGTCGCCTGCACGTTCTCACGACGCGACTCGATCCATTTGACAGGTTTGCCCAATTGCGTCGAAATCCAACCGAGCAAGGCTTCTTCCGCATAAACATTGAGTTTCGAGCCGAAGCCGCCGCCAACTTCCGGCGTGATTACGCGGAGCTTGTGTTCTCCCAGGCCGATCATCAGCGCGACCTGTGTGCGCATGAGATGTGGAATCTGCGTTGACGACCATAGTGTCAATTCTTCTTCACCCGGAAAATACCGGGCCAACACGCCGCGCCCCTCCATCGCGATTGGCGCCAGGCGTTGATGAACCATTCGTTGCTTGATGATGTGATCGGCAGACTTCATCGCCGCCTCGATGTCGCCTTCGCCAGAGGTGAGCGTGTACGCGATGTTATTGCCAAACTTCTCATGAATCACCGGGCCCCCCTTCGCGGCGGCTTCGACATCCACGACGGCAGGCAGGTCTTCGTAGTCAACGGAAATAAGATCGACTGCATCGCGCGCGAGATAGCGATCCGTCGCGACGACCGCGGCAATCGGGTGCCCGACAAACAGCGCCTTGCCTGTCGCCAACACCCGATAGTCGGGCACCTTCAGATCGGGAAGCGCGGCGGCGCACGGAACCGGGCCAACTTTGGTAGCGATGTCTTTGCCGGTGTAGACGGCTACCACGCCCGGCGCTTTCACCGCCTCAGTAACGTCTATGTTCGCGATGCGCGCATGGGCGTAGATCGAACGCACGAAAGCAACGTGCAGCATGTCGGGCAGACGAATGTCATCGACGTAATGAGCCAGCCCTTTGATTAGCCGAGGATCTTCGGTGCGCTTGATTCTTTGTCCGACATACTTACTCATAAAACCTCCGTTTAGAGTTCACGCTTCAGCGAGGTCCTTTTTTTGCAGCCTAAAGGCTGAACCCTGAACTCTCATGCTTTTGCTTTCTTTGCTGCGTATTCAACCGCCTCGACGATATGCTGATAGCCCGTGCAACGGCAAAGGTTCCCTTCCAAACCGTGACGAATTTCGGCACGCGTCGGATTGGGATGGCGATCGATTAGTTGAGTGGCCGCGATGATCATACCCGGCGTGCAATAGCCGCATTGCAAGCCGTGCTGCTCCCAGAAACCTTCCTGCATCGGATGCAGGTTGCCATTCGCTGCCAACCCTTCTATCGTCGTGACGTTCGCCCCATTGGCCTGGACCGCAAACATCGTGCACGACTTGACGGCCTGGCCGTCGAGCAGCACGGTGCACGCGCCGCAAATCGAAGTCTCGCAACCAATGTGGGTGCCTGTCAGTCCCAGCAAATCGCGCAGGTAATGGACGAGCAGCAGCCGCGGCTCGACCTCGTCATGATGATCGACACCATTCACGTTGATACTGATAGCCTGTCTCATAAGCTACCTCTCTCGATTTAGAAAAACGTTTTGTAGAAGATTACTTTGTGCGAGGTTTTCTATGCCAGTTTGGACTGAAAGTCAAACTTCGAATCGAGGCAGGATGACGATCGCCGTTACGCAACCGGGCGCGGTAGCGAGCGGCATAAGAGCTCGATCTGTGCTCAGCGCGTTTACATAACTGGGAATGCCCAGCTGCAAGCTTCATTGGAGAAACGACGCTGTGCGCCTTAGGTTCGTCGACTCTTTATCCCGATCGCCACCGCTCTGGGGTTGATCAGACACAACGCTGCGAACGAGACGTAGCGGGCCAGCCTGAAAAGTGAAACCTGCATCGACGGCCGGAGTTCTATACAGTGGCCTTGTGGATCTGTCGCTTCAGACGATGGATGCGGCGGCGTACCGCCTTGAGTTGAGTGTGGTCGTGAGCGGCGATCGCACTGGTGCGCTTCTCTTTTAAGTCTTTGATGCGCGATTTGATTGCCGCCTTATCGATGCCCACCACCTCGTGATGCGCGTGCATTTCGATGTTGAGGGCACTGCAGATCGCTACCACCAGATGTTCCTTATTTAACTGCGTGTATCCCTGCACCGCTTCATGCTCAATGTCTTTGGCTATGTCGCGCAGCTCAGCCAGGGTTTTGTGCTTTAGTTCGTTATGCGTGTATGCCATTAAAATTCGTTCTCCTCATAGCGATGGATGATCTACTCAACATTTTCGTGATTTGGAAGTATTTCCGACATATCATGGCGAACCTCTGATGCCGAGTCAAACTCCGTCAAGTCGTAAGAGCCGCCGGCTCACAAAGACTCCAGCAAATTAGTTAGGACCTCCGGATCCACCGGTTTCACCCAAGTGATGGTCGAAACCGGCTATCTTTGAGGGCTGGCGGTCGACGGTTTCTCCCCAACCAGTCACTGCGATCATTACAGCCTGCCTGGGGGCAAAAGTTCGAGCAAAAACGGTCGGGATGTGGCCGACTTGTGAGGGTCCAGGGCCGACTTAATACTTGCCACTTAGCCCCGAAATAAGGCATAGTAGCGCCCAGTTATTCCTTCTCTCGCGCATCAACGGTGATGCGCCCCGCGCCTACGGATTGGCGGCGGCGTTACGGATAGTTCGAGAGCAGGCTGTTTTTCAACCGGAGAAGAGAAGCCGCTCATTTGGATGAGCATCCGAAACGCAAGCCTTCGCTGCAACCGTTACTACGAAGCCACCTTCGATTCGAAGCTTCTTCGCCCAAGCTCTAAAAGGAGAGTTCAACTTACATGTCAATGAAACTTTACGTGGGCAATTTGTCCTTTCAAACTTCCAGTGAGGATCTACAACAACTTTTCGCCCAGGCCGGTACGGTCGAATCTGCCAGCGTAGTCGAAGATCGCGAGACCGGCCGTTCCCGCGGCTTTGGTTTTGTGGAAATGGCGACGAAAGAAGAAGGCGAAGCAGCCATTCAGCAATTCAACGGTAAGGAGTTCAATGGCCGTAACTTGAACGTCAATGAAGCCCGGCCCAGAGAAGACCGCGGTGGCCGCGGAGGCGGGGGCGGCGGTGGACGTGGCGGCTATGGTGGAAACCGTGGCGGCGGTGGTGGTGGCCGTGGCGGCGGTTATGGCGGCGGCGGCGGTGGTGGCGGCGGTGGTCGCAATGATCGCGCGCCCCGCTGGTAATCGGCAAAGTGTTTCGTCTCGCTGGGGTGCAGCAACTTCTGCTGCACTCCAATTAAAGTTCAATTGGGTCCTATTTCAGGAGGAGCGCCTTCGTGCTGTGGTAAGTTACCGCGCACACCGCGCTTGTTTTCATGCCAGCTAAAGAGCCAAAGGCGGAAAAGCCTATCTACGCCGTGGGCGATCGAGTCGACAAGTTCTGCGCCAAATGCCAGGAAGAGCGCGGCCACATCGTCGCGACCATCACCAAGCGCGGCCAGATCTCACGAGTGAGTTGCCCCAAGTGTGGCGTTCGCAGTTCGTTCAAACCGGCTGGGGGCCCTCGGGCCGCCGGCGCCAGCACCAAGATCAGCGCTCCATACGATCGCATGCGTACTTACCGGACCGGCCAACACTTGACCCATCCGACTTATGGTCCGGGTGAAGTAACTGCCGTTATTGAACCGCAAAAGATCGACGTGCTCTTTTCTGATCGGGTACGCCGGTTGATTCACTCGCAAACCTCGGCCTAGCCTGCAAATGAATTTGATAAGGAAGCATGAGCTCGAGAGCATTATCGATGAAGAAAGAAATTAAGGGCACTGCGGAGCACCAGGGAGTTCGCTGGCCTACGACTATATGGATGATCGTTTTTCATCTCGGCGCCGTTGCGGCGCTTTTTTATTGGAGCTGGCGTGCGCTGATTATCAGCTCAGTGTTGGCCTGGGTGGCCCAAAGTCTCGGCGTAGGGATGACTTACCATCGTCTGCTTACCCACCGGAGTTACCAGGTATCGAAGCCGGTTGAGTATTTCCTGATCATTTGCGCGACGCTTTCCTTTGAGGGCGGACCAATTAACTGGGTGGCCACCCACCGCATGCATCACGCTCACAGCGACGAGAAAGGCGGCGATCCGCACACGCCCCACGATGGCCGCTGGTGGTCGCACATCGGTTGGATTCTTTCGGGCACCGCGCAGCAGCATAGTAAAGAGGTGCTCGCTCGTTATGCTCCCGATCTGATGGCTGATCGTTTCATCGTTGCGCTCAACAAGATCTATTTTGTGCCTTTGATCGTCCTGGCCATCGTGCTGGTCTTAGTCGGCGGTTGGCCCTTGATGTTCTGGGGCATCTTCCTGCGCGTGACTTTTGGCCTGCATGCGACGTGGCTGGTGAATTCGGCAACACACCTTTGGGGCCGGCGCCGGTTTGAAACCAAGGATAATTCGCGCAACAGTTGGTGGGTGGCGCTTTTGACCTGGGGCGAAGGCTGGCACAACAACCATCATGCGCACCCAACCTCAGCCCGTCACGGCCTGGCCTGGTACGAGATTGATTTCAATTGGTGGGGCATCCGCTTGCTGCAACTCTTCCGGCTGGCAAAGAGCATCAAGCTGGTGCGGCTGAAATCGCTTCCGGCCGCCACCGATTCGTAAGCGGTCCCCCGCGCTTCGTTCTAGCGTGTGGTCCCGGAAACTCGCTTGGTTAGTACTCACTGGTGCACTAGCCCGACCGTCAGGGAGGGCTCAATCTTCAGCCGCAAACACGTCAAACCGTCCCTGACGGTCGGGCTAGTGCACCGTTCGTATCTTCAGGACTCCAATTCACAAAAAGTTCCGTGCGGCCTCGCGCCCTTGCGTGTCCCAAACCAATTCTACTGATTCCCATTCGTTCAGGTAGAGTCCCAGTACGCGCGCATTAATCTGATAAGACAAGACAACTCGCACGGCTTCGAGAATCTGTTCGATGTGTTCTTCCCTGGTGGCATGATTCGCGGCGCAGTCGTGATGTCCGGTGACGGCGACGACGCTGGAAGCATGATGGAGAAGGGAAAAGGAAACCTTGCGGATTATGTCGTCAACAGTATAGGTAGAACCGGCGCTGATCAGCTTGTCCGGTCCTGGCTCAGTAATCAAGTCGACGTAGTGCACATTCGCGTGCAACTTCATCCAATCAGTTATCGGCTGTTGGACTCGGCCGTCAATGCAGGTGATGGCGGTGGCAAATTTGTGTCGAGGCATCGGCTTTGAAAAGGTTGGAGTTTGGAAACAGGACTAGAACGATATCAGCGCGGTGGGTATTCATCGTAGATGTCAGCCTCGGGTCGATTCCAGTCATCAGTGAATGTCTTTAGGCGAGCGCGCAGATCAGCGGACTGAATTTCATCAATGCCGAGAGTCTGGAGATCGATTCCATCCGGCTGTGGCGGCAGGCTTTTGAGATCCTCTTCACAGGAGAGTTTCATAATACGTGGGGTAGTCTCTATAGTACTTAACGTAGTTAGCGAGCAGAGTGTCGTCTATATCAAGTCTCTCCGCACTCAAGCCTTTATTCAGTTTACTGTCAATCCATTGCTTTTCACGAATAGTCAGTGGCGGAACTGAGATTCTCACTAGTTCGTCGGATTGGCTTGTATATTCCAGTGTTTTGAATATTCCGGACTTCTCTAGATCCGCTGCAGCATCGATCCGATCGATGACTCCCCCGACTGTTATCATCTGTGCGCCGTCTGCGTAAACGAAATTAAGGAGTCGATGGAACTTCAGAGATGGTCGTGATAAGAACGACTTATCTAATTGCGCCCTTATGATCTTCGAAAGCAAAAGCGGAAAATCATTCTTGCTGAGATCAGATTCTTTGATGTCCTCGATTAGCAGATGACCAAAATTCTCATCTAAGAAGCGCAGTATTCCCAGATCTGTTTTGTCTTCAGGTCCGTCTTCCATTTCAATTAAGTGACGGGTCTCAGCATCGACCGTTATTAGCAGTACGCTACCAGGAGCAAGTACTTGAGAAAGCCCGTCTAGATCAGCCAGACTGGCCAAACTGAGGGGCGTGTCGTAATCGAGCCAAACCAAATGTCGGGTCTTCAGTCCCAACTGGGAAATCACTTCAGATACTGGTTTCATCTGCAGTTTTATGAATTTGAAGGGTTTGTTGAATTTCATCCTGTTCGGTATTTTGCTTGACTCGACGCAGGTCATCTTTTTTATATAAAGGTATTTATGAAATAGCATAAAGTCGGCATAATAAATTGATCCAAGGCCAAGGTAAGTATAGTTGTAGATCAGGTACCCACTCGCTGCTAGATGGTGCATCGTCTCAATCAGGAGCTTGCGCTCAACCTGCTTTGAAGGCCGCAAGAGATAATTGAATTTCTCAAAGCTCTTATCAGTCATCAGAGTTCCTTTTTCAGATAGTAATCGAAGGTGTACTCGCCAACCGCTTTGTTGGACATGTTCGGCCTATCTAGAGCTTCTTTTACTCTGTTCACCTGTTTTCGGGAGCGCTGGTAGCAGATCGACACGCGTTCGCCGGTCGTTGATTTGCGTGGTCGGGCACTCCAGGTTTGGTTTGAGCTTCTGGCAAGAGTCTGGATTGAGATTGTTTTTGCGGATTCGATGAGATCAATCTGCTCCTTACCTTCAATGGCGACGTCCTTGGCATAGGTGACATTAAAAAAATCCAAAATGGGTTTTGCCAAAACACCCATCCTCCCAAGAGCTAGTTGGTAAACTGCGGATTCTCGTTCGACTCCGTCCTTAGTAGTGGTCCAAGGTAGAAGTAACAAATTCGAACTTCTGAAGTACACGATGCCAAGGAAATGGTTGTACTTAGTGTGAAACTGGGGCAACGCTTCACCCCAGCCAGTGAGTGAGGTCTTGTCGGCCTCCACAACCATTCGCCCATTACAGAAAATGTACCAACCTCGTGGTTGCTTATCTTCTCGCGGGGTGACTCCTGCAAGCACCAGGACGTCCACTCCATCTGCCTTAAAGACTTGGCGAGCAGGCTGCAAGTCTTTGGATTTGAGAAACTCCGGGAGTTGTGCTTTGACTGGAGCGTTGTTTACTGATATCTGGAGACCCGTATTCAAGAAGAGATTGTAAGTAGCGCCAAGCTTGCGGATGAGCTCTTTTTGAAAGAAGGCCGTTGAAAATAAATTTCTAATCGGTTCATAGAGCTTTGTGACATCGATCTTGGTTCCTCCATCCCCGTTTCCGGCAAACGGACGAGCATAGGTGAATTCGAGATTCCAGTCGACTTTCTTTTCCCACTTATCCACGTCGATCTCTACCAGAAACTCTTCATCAGACGTCTTAGACTCAACCCGAATAAAACGCCCGAGTTTGAAAAATGCTCGCTTCATTCCAATTCCGTATACCCCTAAGCCTGCGTGGGTCTTTTCATGTGTCGGGTTGCCAAGGCGAAAGACATCGTTCTTCGCATCATCAATAGTTATTCCTCCACACTTGTCGACGATCTCAAACACATTTTTTGAAAGCAAGATGGAAATCTTAGCGTTCACTTTGCGAGACGGCGTTTCCCCAAGTAGCAGATCCATTACATCGATGTTAGTTTCCCGTATGAGGCTGTGAATTGAGTTGTCAACGAGGTCCAGAATACACTGAGTTGCTGTTATGTCCCTCGTCAGCATCCCAACAAAGAACGCCTTGCTTGGTTCAGCAAAAATAATGTTTTCGGGTTCCGTCATTTCTTCCTTCCGTTTGCTGACAGTGCACAGGAACGCAGTACGCGTTGATGCATCAATTTGCAATAGGATCTTTGCGAGTCACACGCGACAAAACGCATTTTGCCCTCAATCGCCGCCACCAAAGACGTGCCTGAGCCAGCGAAAGGATCGACTAAGACACCTTTTGGTGTTCCGCTGATTTGTACAACACGTCTTGGAATCTCCAATGGGAGTTCGTTAGGTTTGCGGTGCTTGAATTTCTTGTGTCTAACTGGGCTCAAATCTTCCCAGATGTCACTTAGATTTATGCCGTCCTTAACAAAGTCCTTGTAGCCACCATAATCTTTCGTGTATTCGTGACAGTGCCGACACGTCGGTGGCTTCAGCTTAGGCCTGTGAAAATGGGCTGTGTCCCCCTTGGTGAAGTAAAGCAAAGAATAATGCGCAGGGTAGAGGCTGGTCCCGCGGACAAATCCATTCTTCATTGAAATGGCGACCCAGTGACGGAATGTAAGGTGTTGTTCCAAGACATTCGCGAACCTGAAAGCCCAACGGGGAAGATGATACAAATAAAGTGCCCCCCCGTCTTTGAGGACCAAAGCGGCACGCTCCAGAACCGACGAGAGATACGCGAAGTAGGTGTCTTGCTGAACAAGATCAGCTTTAGCGGCTTTCTTCCCATAGCGTTTGCCGAGATTGAATGGCGGATCCAAGAAAATAATATCAGCAGACTTTTCAGGTAGCGCGTTAAGGAATTCTAGCGCATCACCGCAAAAGATATCGCCCTGCGGAAGGTGGTAAAGAGGATTGCCGCTGGTTCCGTTCGACAAACTTGTTGCGCGGCGTTTGGGAGTGCTACCACTTGCCATCGGTGAGTCCTCTTAGAAGGCCTATCGTTCAAAAGAGGCAGAGAATACTAGTTCAAGCGGCAGAATTCAATCACTACTTGCGTTGCAAGCGCACTACTCATAACTCAGCGCATCGACCGCATCCTGGCGCGCGGCGCGCAGCGCGGGATAGAGCGCGCCGATTGAGCCGCCGATCAAACCCACCACCAGAGAGATCACGATCCACTTTGGCTCGACGTCCACAACCAGTGTCGTGGATCGCATTAAGATAAAGCGGATCAGTAAGGTCAGGAGCACGCCGAGAAAGACGCCCAGCACGCTGACCATGATTGCTTCCTGTTCGATGACCCAGGCGATGGAGCGCTTCGACATGCCGAGTGATTTCAGAATGCCGATTTGCCGTGTGCGCTCAGTCACGGTGGTGTACATGGCCAGCAGAATTACCATCATGCTGATGGTCGCGGCGATGCCGACCACGACCTTGAGAAAAATATTCAGTGCCGGCACGCTGGACATATAGAGCTCCGGCAATTCTCGCGTCAGGATGATTTGATCGTCGGGAAATCGCGCCTTGATCCGGACGGCGACTTGCTCCTGCTGACCGGGATCGGCGCAGGCGACCAGAATGGTGTTACAGCGACGCTCGCTGGGATGCTTTTCTCCTTCCACCTGATCCTGCATGGTAGCCAGGGGAATCTTGAGCCGGCCACCGCCGGGAGGTTCATAAATCCCTACCAGCCGAAAGGGCCGCTCGTAGATTTCAATGGTTGATCCGAGCTCGTATTTTTGCTTCTGTTCCTGTTGCCAACCGGAATCGACGATCACTTCATCGCCGCTCTGCAGGCCTCTTCCTTCTTTGATCGTCAAGCCGTTTATGGCAGCGTACTGATCGAACGGAATTCCTTCGATCAAGCGCGAGCCAAAGCCCGAGTCACTGCGGTCCAAACTCTGGCCGATGGGCACGGTAGCGCGTACGCCCTCGATGCGCCCGACTTCGTCGGCATGCGCGACCGGCATGGTAAACGGTTGGTTTCCGCTCAAGCCGATCATGCCTGGGGGCCGCACCATGATCTGCGCGCCAATGTTCGCTTCACGTTTTCCGCGTTCGCGTAAAAGGCCGTGGGTTAAGCCGACGGTAAAGACCACCAGTAAGACGCCGAGTGCGATGCCGGCAACGCTGACGGCAGTGCGCGCGGGTCGATGCGCAAGATTTGAAAGTACCAGACTGTCCATAAGCTTTTGTAGTCGAGGGCTGCGATCCAACACGCGGTGCCAGGCATTTGGCACAGCCCGCGAGGTGACGATGAAAACTCCAATTACGGTCCAAAAGATAATCGCGGCCTTTCGCACAATAGCCAGCGTAACGCCGGCCGCGGCCGCGAAACCCAAACTCTTAAGAATGATCTCCGTGCCGCCTTCATAAACGCCAATCGTCGCCGGCACGAAAGCGAAGGCGAAGTTGATGACCTTGGTTAGCGACTCAATGATGTAAGCGGCGCCGACATGGGGAACAAAGCCGAGCATCTTGAGCGTGACGTAGACTTCCAGAACACTGGTTGCGTGTGACGTCAGGTCAAGCCCAATCATGGAAAAAAACGCCGCGCGCCGGCGCTTGTAAAAGCCGTAAACCGTCAGTTCGACGCGATAGATGTGGTGGCGGCGAGTCCGCAAAAATCTGGGCCGGAAACCTCGGCGTCCCAGCCTGTCGATAATGTTGGTAAGCAGCGTGACTCGTCGTCGAGTCGCGATGGCGGCTGCTATCAGCCCGAGGAATGCAACAGAGGCAATCAGGATCAGCATTTCGCGAGCGAGGGTTGGAACCGGATAGGCGAAGAGCATCAGGCAGGCGCCGCCAAAGATCAAAAGCACGACGGAAAGGTTATAGAGGAGATTATCGACGACCAAAGCCGGAACGCCGTGAACCAGAGGCACGCGTTTTCGCAACAGGGCCACCTTAGTTGCTTCGCCGAGCAGCGGGCCGGCGAAGGTAAGAAAGCTCATCGATTCACCGCCGAGTCGGGCCGCGAAAGCCTGCAGGAAGGTAAAGCGTCGATGCTTGGGCGGGACCGACATGCTCATCGCAATAGTGCGCAGAACATGGCGCAAGCCGTTGATGGCCACGACTAGAAAAAAACCAAAACCGACCCGTCCCAACGCGGAAAAGATTGGCTGGAGGCCGACCTTGCGAATCACATAAACGAGGAGCAAGGCGCCGAGCACAAACGCGACAGCCTGCAGCCAGGCGATGGAGCGTTTGGCGCTTGACGGTTTTGCGACCGACTGTGAATCGGTTGGTTCCATCAGGGCGCGATCATCGAGGGAACGTTCCATTGACTACAATCATTACGCGGATCAGTTTGAAGCAGTGGCACGGGCCTCCTGCCCGTTAATCACGCGCAAGATGCGCGTGCCACAAAATTGAAACTGATCCACTACTCTATCATTGCGCGGCTTGACCTTACAGTTGGGTAGACTGATCGTGGCATCTTTTTGTGCGGCATTATCACTTGTTATTTGGCTGATTAGCGGCGGCCGCTTCTTTCGGCTCAGCTCCCAAATCCGGCGCGCCCTTCCATCCGGATTTTTCCAATAGAGCAACGGCGTACCGAATCGGCACAGCAAAGTTCGAAGCTGGATTCTCAGTGAAGATTGCGAAGGTAATTCCGATCACGCGACCCGACGGCCCAAACAGCGGGGCTCCGGAGCCGCCCTCGCCAGTGCGTGCGTCGTAGACGATTCGTCGCGTTTTGAGATCCGTAATATTTCCCTGGGTGGTCAACGGCGTTATAAGCTTTTTCTCTGCCAGATAGCCGAGTTGTGCCTCGACCGAGCCATATCGCTGTTGAATTGCGCGCGCTTCACTTTCATCCAATAGCGCCAGGATGCGATCTGGTCCCGAAGGATAACCCATCGTCACGACCAGCTTCCCGATGGCGACCGAACCAGGATCTCTTTCCAGCGGCAAGACCGGAAGTTTTGCCGTAAAATCCTTGACGTCAATTGTGCATACTGCGACATCATCCGGTTTCGCCGCCTGCTTGAATTTCAAAGCGATCGCTTGCGTGTTGCCGGGAAAGTAAGCCATCAATTTCTTTAGCCGCGGTACGCCTTTGACGCTGCTGTTCAGGGCTTGGGCGCGATCGTCCGCTTCCCACGGCTGGGTCACGTGACGATTGGATATCACAAAGCCGTCGCCGACGTGAAAACCAGTTCCGACGAAAGGAAACTCAGCGATGGCTCCATGTCCTTCGGGAGTCAGCACGGGCTGCTCATTGCCATTCTGAACCTGGCTCCCTGATTCATTGGTCTGTGTTTCAGGATAACGAAGGGGACGACCAGTGCCTGATTCCACGAAGCTGAACGAACCGTAAATCAAACAGACGCCGTCGCCGTACTTCACGCGCAGCATTTCACCCATCGCGATGGTGTTCTGAATCCGGTTGGTCGATTCTATGACCTTGCTCAATTGATCGTTAGCGCGCTGTAGTTGCTGCTGCTGAGCGACGAGCTGGGCCTGCTGCTCGGCGATGGTGCGGCGGCCGCGCCGGGCTTCGTTGAATTGCGCGAAGCCGATATAGAGGGCGCCGACTACTGCCAGGATCAAGATTGCGAAAGCTATGATCTTGGTGCTGGGATTGATTTCGCGAACCAACTCGCGGGTGAACTCACGGAGGAAGATTTTCGCGTCATCGCGGCGCGCCGTCGCTGATGCTTCCATCGCTGCCTGTTCGATAAACGGCGCGACGTGCGCGTCACGGCGGCCGGGTACCAGAGCGGATGTTGAAGCAATCGGAAAAAAATGAATCGACGGACCCGAAGGGCCGATCCAAATTTCGTCTCCGTCGTGAATGCCCTTGTCAGGCTTGATTGATCTCCCGTTCAGTTTTACTTCCAGATTCGGATCAATGCTGCCGATTCGATAAATGCCATTCTTGCGAGTCAGTTCAATCACGGGACCGGCCGTGGCGGCGCCCTGCGGCAGACGGATCTTGACGTCGCAATCTTCACAAGCGCCAATGCGAATGAGTTCGCGCATGACGACTTCCGTCGATCGGTCGTTGAGCGACGAGACATGAATTACCAGCCCGTTTACCTGTGGTTCTGCCATCTCTTCGTGAAGTTTATGGTCCCGCAATATCAAATCAGGCGCCCGCATCCGAAGACCGCCGTGGAGCTTGATGCGGTCAATCAAGGCGGTCGCCCTTTTCGAATCAATCTTACAATGGAATCGGTTGGGCGCAAAGACACAGCCCCGACTTGGTGCGTCTAGAGTTCAAGCTTGAGCTTGCCCCTGTAATCAGCAATCCAAGGGTTGAACTCTGAACTGAAATCAGGGCTCAGAGATAATCTTTCTCTCGGCGCTCGTGCTAGCATGTTAATTCATGGCTCAGCCCGAATTCATCGACGATCCTGAAGCGCTGTGCGACCTCGCGCCAGTGGCTACTGCGCCTATTCGCCATCATGTGTTCGTATGCTCGGGTAAGTCTTGTTCCGCAGTCGGCAGCGCGGAGGTAATCGAAGCGTTTGAGCTGCAGTTGAAAGAACGCGGAATTCTTTTTGGCAGAACCGCAAAGGGCAAGAACCCCAACGGCACCGTCGTACTGACAGAGTGTGCTTCGGTTGGTTTCTGCGCCATCGGCGCCGCGGTTATGGTCTATCCTGACGGTGTTTGGTATGCACAGGTCCGCGCCGCCGACGTGTCCGAGATTATTGAAGAGCATCTCTTGGGAGGCCGCGTGGTTGGCCGCCTTGCCCTGTTAACTGTTCCGTCTGCGGGAGCTGCCCACAAGCCGACGACGGAAGCCGGCATATCAGATGGGAGCTGGGAGGCGTAGTTACTTCACACGAAAAATCCTTCATTGCCTGGCAAAGATGTATGGCGGCAATTCCCTGATCGCACCTTTCGAAAACATCCAGGGGGGCATCTCGAACTTGATCCGGTGAATGCAGTTGGGCTGAACCACAACCTTAATTGAGTTGTCCCCGCAGTACGACATGAAGAGATACCCGAAGAAAATCCTGACGGTGTGCAAGCCTCCTTCGAGTTGAAAGGAATGTGTCCCCCACGGCCGTCTGTGCGCCACTCCATCAATCACGATGGTGGGAGTACAGAGATAAAGAAAAAAGGAAAGCGGAAAGAAGCTGGTATCGACCTGTATGCCGGTCCAAGGTTGTTGTGCGGCCATCAGATGTTCTCCTGATCTTCGAACTTCGCTCGATGATGTAGTCTAATTTTTAACGAGCGTTAAGTCTGTTCGGCGCAAGTCCTAAAATTCGACAAACTCTTCGGGATAATGCGACAGGTCGAGCCTTTCTTCATCCGGTACCGGCCTAATGCCCCACTGTTGCATTGCCAGGGCGCCAAAGAGTATCTCGATCGCCTTGCCGTCCTCGTCCTTACCGATTGCTTCTATTACCAGCGCATGCGTGGCAATCGGATGACCTTCAATCTCGGCTTCGAGAATAGCCGAAGTCTTCGTCTCTCTGACTTCGCCACCGAGTGCAGTGCGGAATGCATGCTGCATAGTTGAGGTTCTTAGCACATTTGCGACTGACGGAATCACATAGGTATTCCGAGCGCCAGTATCGAATAAAGTCCAGCACTCCTGGCCGTCGACCTTGATTGTTTGTCTGATTCTTCCCAGGGCGTCAACTCCCCTTGGTCCAAAGGTAAACATCGAACACTCGCTCCCTAAACCAAGGCTGTGATGCGATTCGCTCAATGTATCGAGGCGTGGCCAATTCTGGATCTTCGGAATATTGGTGGACTTTCGGTAGCGAGGCGCACGCAGCATTTATTTCGTTACAGGACGAATCAAACCGCTCTCGCCACTTCTCGTAGTAGGCGCGGAGACTGTCCGCTTTCATACCAAGTGCTTTCCTTGCCCTGCTGTCGTAGATGATTATAGGACTCTTCATCTTAAGCCATAGGAATTCTGTCGTTAGAGAGGTGACTCCCAGATCACCGTATCTCTCTGATATGTGACTACGCACCTGCTCTATTGATGGTATCAGCCGCGATCCCTGAAACATACTTGGATTTAGGGCATCGATCACGTCCAAGACCGGTTTGTATCGTGGAAATTTCTTTTCAATGTCAAACGCCTTTGGAAGGTTTCTTGCGACTTTGTAAAAAGTGGCCGCCTCGCTAAGAGCCTGTAGTTTCGCGGCCTCGTCATGGCCTTCCAAAGCCTCACAGAACCTTCGATCTCTTGAAAGCCATAAGTTGAGATAGTGAAGCGCCCAATAATTGAAGTTCACTCGTGGCATGGCTCTAGCAACCTACGCACTTCGAAGCGTCGGCGTAACTCTACCAGTGCTGGTTTGCTCTTTTCGATGAGAGAAATCATAGCGAGTGTATTCTAAACCAAACTGGCAAAGATTTCTTCTGAGTTGCGGTTCAGGTTGCTGTGGCAGCCTGCTTAGGCTTCCAACGCAGTACTGGTTTACGGGCCGCCGCCGCTTCATCCAAACGACCAATGCGGGTCGTGTGCGGCGCGTTCAAAACCAATTCCGGATCTTCAATTGCTTCGCGCGCGATCGAATGCATGGCGTCGATGAATTGATCGAGTTCCTGGCGCCCAACTGATTCGGTGGGCTCGATCAGCATCGCTCCCGAAACGATCAAAGGAAAATAAATCGTCATCGGATGGAAGCCGTAATCGATTAGGCGCTTGGCAATATCGAGCGTGTGCACACCCTTGCGCGCCTGACGTTTGTCGGTAAAGACGACCTCGTGCATGGGGGGCGCGTCAAAAGGCTTTTCGTAGTCCGGGAGCAGTCCGTGCGCAATATAGCGCGCGTTCAATACCGCCGCCTCGGTGGCTTCGCGCAAGCCGTCGTAGCCGTGTGTAAGGATGTAGGAGAGCGCGCGCAGCATCATTCCGTAGTTGCCGAGAAAGGCTTTGACGCGTCCGATCGATTGCGGGTAGTTGGAATCGAGCTTGAACGCTGGGGTGTCGTCGACCCCGTCGCTACCGCTCCGGGTTCTGACAACGCGCGGCACGGGCAGGAATGGTTCGAGCTGTGTGGTGCAACAGACCGGACCAGAGCCCGGTCCGCCACCGCCGTGCGGCGTCGAAAAAGTTTTGTGGAGATTCAAATGGATCACGTCGACACCCATGTCGCCGGGCCGCGCCACGCCGACCAGCGCGTTCATGTTGGCGCCGTCCATGTAAACCAACCCGCCCGCTTCATGCACGATGCGGCAAATCTGTTGGATGTTCCGTTCGAACAAGCCGAGCGTGTTCGGGTTGGTTAGCATCAAACCCGCCACGTCTCCGTGCGCACAGAGTTCGCGCAGGTGTTCGAGATCCGTGAGACCTTCCGCGGTGGAACGAATCGTCTTAACCGTGAAACCGGATAGATGCGCCGAGGCCGGATTCGTTCCGTGGGCCGAATCGGGAATCAGCATCGTGCGGCGCTGCGCCGACTTTTCCTTGCCATCGCGCGCATCTATAAATGCGCGAATGATCATAATGCCGGTCATCTCTCCATGGGCGCCCGCGGCAGGCTGCAAAGAAATACCGGGCAAACCGGTGATTTCGGCGAGGTGTTGCTGCAGTTCGTAAACCACTTGCAGCGCGCCCTGCGCTTCGCCCTCGGCAGCCAGGGGATGAAGATTGGCAAAGCCAGCAATGCGCGCAACCTTCTCGTTCAGCCGCGAGTTGTATTTCATCGTGCACGAACCGAGCGGATAAAGGCCAAGATCGATCGAATAGTTCCACGTGGACATGCGCGTGAAGTGACGCACCACGTCGACTTCGGTGACTTCCGGCATGCCGACAAGATCGTCTTCCCGGTGAAATTGCGCCGGAATGATTTCATCAAGCTGAGTCTCCTCAACGTCGAGAGCCGGCAGCATGAAGCCGGCCCGGCCCGGCTGCGAACGTTCGAAGATCAGAGCCTCGTTATGACTAATGTGCGTGGTTACTTTGGTGATGTTTGATTCCATTGAATAAGTTGAATCTGTTTAGAGGCGGGCTACCGCCCGCCTTCGGTGTTATTAAGAGGTTCTGTTCAGTTTAGAAGACGGACTTGTCCGCCTTAGATCTTAATCGGACGGACAAGCGCGGCTTCTAAACGATCAAACAGGCGGCCAGTAGCCCGCCTCTAAACGATATCTTTCAAGCTGGCAACCAGCGCGTCGATTTGAGTGCGCGTGTTCGTCTCAGTCACGCACACCAGAAAGTCATTGGGCCTGGTCGGATCGAAACGCGATAGTGCGATCCCGCCGTCGATCCCTTTATCACGCGCCAAACTATCGAGCAGCGGCGACGCCGGCACCGGCGCACTTACCACAAACTCGTTGAAGAACGGGCCCGAGAAGGGAAGTGAAAAACCTTCGATCTTCGCGATCACTTTAGCGGCGTAGTGGGCCTTTTGTGCGCATTGGCGCGCGGCTTCCTGCACGCCGCGACGGCCCATCGTTTCCAGATAAATAGTCGAAGCCAAAGCAATCAGGCCTTCGTTGGTGCAGATGTTGGACGTGGCTTTCTCGCGACGGATGTGTTGCTCGCGCGTGGCTAACGTTAATACAAAACCCCGCCGTCCCTGTTTGTCATAAGCTTCGCCGACCAAGCGGCCGGGGATCTGCCGGGCGTACTTTTCACGGATCGCAAAGAGGCCGACGTATGGACCGCCGAACGAAAGGGGCACGCCGAAGGATTGTCCCTCCGCGACGACGATGTCGGCTCCGGATGCTCCGGGCGAGCGCAACAGCCCGAGCGACATCGCTTCGGTGACCGCGACAATCAAGAGCGCGCCTTTCGCGTGTGCTCTCTCGCTTAGCGCTTGCAGATCTTCGATGCATCCAAAAAAGTTTGGCGACTGCACGACGATGGCGGCCGTTTGATCGTCGATTGATTCGACGAGAGTCTGACCGCTGTCGGAATCAAACGCCGCATGTTGTAACTCGATTCCCGCATGCTGCACGTAGGTATGCGCCACTTCCAAATACTGTGGATGAATGGCGGCCGAAGCGACCACCTTTGAACGTTTAGTCACGCGCTCGGCCATCAGCACGGCTTCGGCCATGGCCGTCGAACCGTCATACATCGAGGCGTTCGCGATGTCCATGCCCGTCAATTGGCAGACCAAAGTTTGAAATTCGAAAATCGATTGCAGCGTGCCCTGGGAAATTTCCGGCTGGTAAGGCGTATAGGCGGTGAAGAACTCTGATCGTGAAATCAAATGATCCACGATGGTGGGAACGTAGTGTGAATAGGCGCCGCCGCCCAGAAAGCTTACGCGGCCGGCGGCCTGATTACGCGCGCCCATTTCATCGAACGCTTTCAGCAATTCGATCTCGGACATCGCAGCCGGCACGTTTAAGTGATGGCCCAGGCGTAAATCTTCGGGAATGGATTCGAAAAGATTTTCAATCGCAGCGGCGCCGAGTTGTTTCAGCATCTCGGCGCGTTCGTCGGGCGAGTTCGGAATGTAACGCAATGCTATTCACTCTCAGCTTTCGTAAAGTCTTCGTATTCGGCGGCCGTCAAGAGGCTGTCGACTTCGCCGGCACTGCTCAATTTGATCTTGATCATCCAACCTTCGCCGTACGGGTCTTTGTTCACTTGCTCAGGCTCGTCATTCAAAGACTCGTTGATCTCGGCGACCTTACCCGAGACGGGCGTGAAAATCTCTGAGACGGCCTTTACCGATTCGACCGATCCGAATGACTCGTGGGCCGCGAATTCTTCACCGGCCTTTGGCAGTTCGACGTAAACCACGTCACCGAGTTGGTCCTGCGCGTGATCGGTGATCCCGACTACGGCCGTGTCACCTTCGACGCGCACCCATTCGTGGTCCTTGCTGTAGTGAAGATTTTCCGGAACGTTTGCCATGATGCTCCTAAACAGTCTTGGATTCTGCGATTACTGATTCGACTCTTCAATCGTTGTTTATAACCTATAGGTTCCGAACGCGTCCAATCCAACTCGCCGGAATCTGGCTTTGCGCCTTTCGATAATCTTTGCGATTTTGGCTTCACGCAAAGGCGCAAAATTATACTGAAGGCGTAAAGAAATTAGACTTTCGATCGCTTGTAGAACGGCAGTGGTACAATCCGCGCGCCGACGGGCCGGCCACGCACATCGATTTCAAGTGTGCCGCCTTCAGTCGCCGACTCGACGGGTACGTACGCCATCCCGATGTTCTTTTTTAAGAAGGGCGCGGGACTTCCCGAAGTTACCTGGCCCACGCGCCGTTCGCCGATCAAAACTTCCTGGCCATCACGAGCTATGCCCCGATCAGTTACTTCAAAGCCAACCAGTTTGCGACCGACACCTTCCTGTTTCTGCCGGGCCAAACGCTCGCGCCCGATAAAGTCACCCTTGTTGAGTTTAGTAATCCAGCCCAGGTTTGCTTCCAGCAGCGTCGTGGTTTCGTCGATCTCATGACCGTAGAGACACATTCCCGCTTCCAGTCGCAGCGTGTTACGCGCCGCCAGGCCACACGGCAACACGCCTGCTTCTGTGCCAAAGTCTCCTGCCTCGAGAATCTTATTCCAGATTTGCTCGGCCTTGTCCGGTGCGGCATAAACCTCAAAGCCGTCTTCGCCGGTATAGCCGGTGCGCGAGATTATCGACTGCACTCCATCAACTTCGTCCTCACGAAAGTGGTAATACTTAATTTCGCTCAGCGGCGCCGCCGTCAGAGTTTGCAGGATTGAAAGTGCCCGCGGACCTTGAATAGCGATTTGGCAGAACTCTGCACTTACGTTCTTTAGCGTCACGCTTTCATCGCCGTGATGTGACGTAATCCAGTTCCAATCCTTCTCAGTAGTTCCGGCGTTAACCACCAGCAACAGATGATCTGCGGCAAAGCGATAAACCAACAGGTCATCGATCACGGTGCCTTCCGGAGTCGTCAGCGCCGAGTATTGCGCTTGACCATCAATCAATTTCGTAACGTCGTTAGAGGTTAATCGATTAACGAAGGGAATTGCATCGGGGCCCTGAACGTCGATTTCGCCCATGTGCGAAACATCGAACAGGCCCGCATCGGTGCGCGTGCGCAGATGCTCGGTCATCGTCCCGGCGGCGTACTGGACCGGCATGTCCCAGCCGCCAAACTCAACCATGCGACCGCCCAGACGGCGGTGCACGCTATTGAGCGGCGTGCGTTTCAATTCTAGTGCGGGCGCATTCATCTTTATTCTCGGATTATTCGTCCAGCCTTACGCGATAAATTAATTGCAGAGTGTGAAGTCGAAAACCTAACATGCTGATCATTGAGCGTCAAGCGAGCCTTTCCACTGATACTGGTGCAGTTTCAACCAGTCGATGCCATTGGTTGAAGCAAGAGTAAGTCGTTACGGAACCGCGAGCGGTAGCGACCGGATGATACGCTCAACGCTGCATTCCATTGCGCTTTTGGCCTGTAGTTGAGTGTTAGCATCCGGTCGCTACCGCTTGCGGTTCTGTAACGCGCATGTCTTTCGCCACGCTTGGCTACGTTTCGGCCAATTGCAAACTGCACCTTGAGCGTCCCGTTCCGCGAGCTTGATCTCTTCAGGCAGCACTGACGCGAAGCGCCATAAACTTAACCAACATAAAAAGGCAAAGAGCCGGAATGCTTCTCAGCAGATCCGGCTCGAGCTCATAATCCAATGACGGATGTATTAGTTGACGTCGGTCTCGATCGCCGCCTTGATCGCCGCCGCTTTGCGACGTCGCCGGACGACACTGGCGAGACCAGCCAGACTTGTTCCGAATAAGACCATCGTTGCTGGCTCAGGAACTGGGCCGGCATTGCCGGCGTACTTGAATCGCTCAGGCCCGCCGTTTACGTTACTCAGGCTTGCCGTCAATCCAAGTCGCAGGGTGGGGTCCTTGTCAATCGCTGCCTGCAAACGGGCCGCCGCTTCGCTGTCTAATCCAAACGCATAGTCCGAGTTTGCGCCCTGGCCGTGCTTGAATTGATCCAGGGTCACGGGTCCGTCGACAAGCGAGGCGCTGAAAACCGAATTGCCGTTCTTGTCATAAGCAGTCAGGATCAGAGAATCGATCGTGATCGGCATTTTATTGCCGCCGTTTGCTTCATTAATATTAAGCAGAACCTGGAGGTCGTTGGCCCGTCCTAATCCCAAGTCGCTAAATGCGACGGTATGTTGATGAGGGCCCGCACTAATGTCGCCAAAGGCTAGATCCCCGCTGCCCGTGAAGCTTACGCCGCCAGATTCAGTTGTGCTCTTGCCGGAATGCTGAAGATTCAGAGCAGCAAGAGGTGGCACTAGCTTCTGGATGTCGGGGTTGACCAACACTATCCCGTCTGCGAAAGCGCTGCTGCCAGCCATTCCAATAAATGCGAAAGCAGCGAAGGTAAATAAGAATTTGGATAAGAGTCTCATGGTTTGCCTGTTTCTCCTTGGTTTTTTCCGACATCCGCAACCATTTCCGGTTGCCGTTAATACGGCGATGCGGGTCATCTGTTGAGGATAAAGCCCCAAAGGGCCTTGGTTTCCAGAAGGCCCTCGGCCCTTTCCCCGTAAAACTGCGGGAGAATTTGAAGAGAATCCGCGGGTTTGGCAGCTCGGTTACCAGAGTAACGACAGCTCGTGTAATTGGTTTGGCTCTTTCTCCGGTCTTATGCAGAGCGTTGGGTGCATTAGGCCGGCGTTGTCTATAATCGCCGCGTCCAAACTGCTCTGAAAACTTGATGGCCCGGGGCGATTGAAGGCGAAGGAGAATGAAAGACGACGTCCTATTGTTTGATCTCGACGGTACGCTCACCGATCCGAAGCCGGGCATTGTGGGTTGCATTCGATTCGCGCTCGACCAGCTCGCGATTGCGTGCCCCGGCGACATTGTGCTGGCTGGGTTTATCGGGCCGCCATTGCGAGAGACATTCGCGTCGTTAATGGGGACGGCTGAGGCCGATCCGATCGAAGAAGCAATGGCCTTGTATCGACTGCGATTTGCAGAGACCGGCCTCTACCAGAATCAGGTCTATGACGGAGTGCGGACGATGCTCGAGCGCGCGGCGGTGTCAGCGGCGGCGATGTACGTAGCGACTTCGAAGCCAGCCATCTACGCCGATCGCATCGTGAAGCACTTCGGCCTCGCTGGACACTTTCACAAGGTCTACGGTCCAGAGCTGGATGGCCGCCACGATAACAAGGCAGAACTCCTGGCGCATTTGCTGGCAGAAGAACGAATAGCACCGGATGTAGCTGTGATGATCGGCGATCGGGCGGCCGATGTGTGCGCGGCGAAGGCGAATGGCTTGAAATCAGTTGGCGTCTTATGGGGCTATGGATCGCAGACCGAGCTCGTGGATGCCGGCGCCGATATTCTGTTTCATACGCCGCACGATCTTGCGGATCACTTATCTGAATAACCTCGCGCGAAAAACATTGAGTGGGCCTCTTTGCGCGCCTTGGTGCGACCGGCAGTGGCGCCAGACAAAAGTGCAAGGCCGCCAGATTCGGCGGCCCTTACTTAGAGTCATGACGAATTAAATTTGTCCCGGGTCTCCTACGGGAGCAACTGTTTCTCGGCATTATCGAGATGTGTTTGCGCAGAGCCCCATTCGATCTGAAGCCTGGTGGCTCGATCAGTTTCACTAAAGACTTTGCTGTTTCTAAGTGTTGTTTTCCACCAGTTTCCCGCGGCAGTGTAATCGCGAAGCGCGGAGGCAACTTCCTTTCGAAAGCGCTCGTCACTTGGAGCGTGACGGACAAAGCTGGGCAAAGTGTTATTCAAATCGGCTCTTAGATGTGCGAGCATCTGCTCATATTCTTCGAAAGTCATGTCGGTCTTGGGTGTTTCTTGAAAGTGTTTGAGCCCCGCCAGCACCTCTTTCGCCGACTCCTCACTTTTGGCCTCCTCAGTCGTGGCATCCTCGACAGGCTGTTCAGTCGCCTGCGCCGATTGCTCGGTGTCTGTCTTGCCGACCACGGGTTCCGTCGCTTGCGGAACCTGGCGGCCATAGAACACTGCGAGACCGGATAAGATCGCGAGTGCTGCAACCAGGATAACGACGCGCCCGGCTTTGGATTGGTGAACCTCAACTGCATCAACTGGTGCCGGTTTTGTCTTTTTCGCCGCGGTCGACCGGCGCGAAAGGTCGGATTCGCAACGCCGGCACACCTTAGCGTCGATAAAGTTCCTAAGCCCGCACTCGGAACACTTTCTTGAGAACTTCACCACTTGATCAGCGGCAGCAGTCTTTTCGGACACGTTCAAGACCTTTCGCGGAATGTAAGAGTTCGATCAAAGAGGAGGGCAATCAAAATTCGTTGCGTTGGGACGCGCCGTCACGCGGAGCCTCAGTCCTAATACTCACAGACTCCCAGTACCGGGGCCGGCAACAATGAAAGTGCATTCGCAACAGCCGCTGAGTCGTATTGCATCGTCGCATTTCCAGCGCCGTTGAAATTAAAGAACGGAGCGCCGAAATTAGCTAAGGCCGGATTCTGCGCGGGCCAATCGACGGTGGCAACGAAAGTCGCACCATAGAAAGCACCGCCGCCACCGCCGTTGCGGTTGATAGCACCTGTTCCGAGCACATAGATCAGCCCATTGAAATCTGTAGAACCGTTGGTGGTTAGTTCTCCCGTAACAATCAAGAGTCCCGAGCCACTGCCCGAACCCATCGTGTAATCACCATTAACGAAGGTGAATCCAGTCGGATTACCCGAGCCGCCATTTGGAAGATAGGTTGCTGTACCGTGCAACGCACCGTCCATTGCCTGCGCTTGCCTAATATTGAGAAAATTACGGGTCAAAGCCGGTGTTTGCAGAAAATCCGGCAGCGTGACAATCGCCGATGCGGGCGAAGAAGTCGTATTCTGCGCGGCCTCAGTCGTGGCTTTGGTATTGTCTATTGTGTTAGTCGTTCCAAAGGCCGGCAAGGTCCCCATAAGACCGGCGTGATCGACTCCACTATAGACGTGATGGGCACTGTTTCCGCTATCAAAGCTCATGGCGGGAGAGCCGGCGGGAGCGCCCACGAGTGTCATCATGGCGGGAACAGCCGGGTCAAAGGCAGCTCTGGCGACAATCATGCTCATCTGTTTCTTTGAGCTATTTGGTCCGTAGCCCGTGGATTGAATAAGCAGCCGGCTTGGTTCGTTCGGTGAGACAGGCATTACGTCGTCGTCCGCAGTCCCAAATATGCCATCAGGGCCGGGGGGAAGGGAAACGACTACTTCGTACTGAGTCGTGGGATTGGTACCCACGGTTACGCGGGTACTCGCGGTCTGGGTGGCGGAATAAGGAAGCCACCGTGAGAGTCGCGCGGAGGTGGAAGGATCCCCACCTGTTCCATTAGGACAATCGTTAGACGACGAGGCAATGACGGCGTTGCGAAAATTAATGGTGGTCATACCTGTCGGCAGGGCGGAGCCGGTATGCGCGGCATTTCCTCGTAAGGCGTTGAGCGCTGCTTGCAGGCCTGCTTCGGCGGCGTAGTAAGCCTGTGTTTCTGCGGTTGAATCGACGGAATTCGCCGCCGACATCGACGTTATCTGAATCAATGCGCCACCGCCGACCAAAAGTACGGTGGCGATAATGAGCGAAGTAATCAAGGCCGCTCCGCGCTCGTTCTTCCGCATCTTCGAATTGTGTGTTGAGTGGATTGGGTCCATAACTATCCCTCGCAGTTTTCTTAAAAAGTTTTCAGTAGTATTGAAGACTGGCGTTGCGCAACGTGACAGTTGAAACCAGTTGGGTTGCGGAAGGAGCCTGGTAACCGGGTGAGCCTACTGTCCCAACTGCCGGAAGCGTAACGTTGACGATAAGGACAATGTACTTGGCCAGATCCGGCGTCACTTCAGCCTTGACGGCGCCTGCAGCGTTGAGCACGTTGCTGATATCGCAGTTAACTACTCCTGTTGTGCAGTCACCTGTCGTATAAGTAACTAACTCGTCGTAGTAGCGGATTTTCAATCCATCAATGCGGTTGGCAATCAGACCCGTCGTCTGACCGGGCTGCAGATCCATTCGCACAATGAAGCTGCCATTAGCATCGTTAATCAGCACGTACTTGATGTCTTCGCCGGACGCGCCCGTTGCTCCCGACAAATCGAGATCTGAGCGGACCCGGATCTGGTTGAGGCCAGAATCTCCGGCGACAACGCCATTTGTACTGAGGCCATAACCTGCGTTGGCGATCTCGCGTGACATTGTGTTGAGCGCGCGCTGCGCATCGGCGATGGCCGCCGACCTCTGATTTTCGCGGCCGCGGATTGCGAACGATGAAGCCAGCAAGGTCGACGCGATCGTCATGATCACCAGCGTGATCGACATTCCGACCACGAGTTCCATTAGCGAAAAGCCGGATTGCCCGGACGACGTCATACATGATTTGTTCATAGCTTGCGCAGCTCCCGCTGCTGATACTTGGCGATCGGGCATGTTTAGTGGGTTCCTTTGGTCGTGGTGGAACGTATCGTTCGGAGGATCACGGGGAAACCAGCCCAACCGGGGCTGCTCGGATCCACTCGGATCGTAATGGTCTTTAAAGTTGGGTTTCCACTAACGTCGTTATTTGAGCCGGTCACGGTCCTCGTGACTCGATAGGTGCGACCGTTGCTTATCGTGTCGGGGCTAAGCACCGTCGCTGCTGTTACGTTGAGTAGTGAATCAGTGAACTGCACGCTGCGAAGCTGTTCTATGTGTTGTTGAGCTATGCTAATAGCCACTGCCCGATCGTTTCCACCCGAGTTATAACTTATCGAATAGGTGAACAGAGAAACTACGCCGAGTCCGGCGACCATCATTACCATCATGGCGATCGTTGTCTCGATCAGCGTAAATCCCCCCTGGCTGTTGGCGGCGCGCGCGCTTTTTGATTCAGTTGATTTCATCAGTCGTCTCTCCTGTTGCTCTCATCAGTAATTCATGCTCTTGATGCCCGCCGTGGTACTGACTGTGGTTTGAGGTGTCGGAGTGCTAACGGGTCCGGACACTGTGGTATCGGTTGAAACATCGCCGACCGCACCGACGGACACGGTGCTGGATCCCACGCCTGTAGTTGAGTCGGTGACGGTGATCAAGACCTTGCTTCCCGCCCGCCCGCGCCAATCATAGGTAATCGTCAATGGGGTGGTGGCAGGGTCGATGCTGGTGGTCGCAGGCGGCAAACTGTACTGCAGGCTCGTTCCCTGAGGCAGGGTAATCGTGCGCGCGGTGGCGGAGCCGGTACCGAAATCAATATTCACTGTGTAGCTGTTGGCGCTGTTGAGATTTACGCTCGCGCCTCCGTGCCGGCGCACTGAGTCGACGTGAGCCTTTTCCAGATACGTGGAAAGAGTACGCGTGGCGCCGGAAAGCTTGGCGCTCTTGCCGGCGGTCAGAAAGCTTGCGAGAGCAAACGAAGAAACTACGCCGATGACCACAATTACGACCAGCAGCTCCGTCACGCTGATGCCGGCGTCACTGCTCCGTTTTGATTTTTTTTTCGGTGGGTTGATTACTGGTTTGCCCATGTGGAGCTATCACCTTTTTGCTGGACTACGAACTCTTCTCACCCGGGGCGGGTCTCGTCCGAAGACGAGCAAACACGCTCCGGCCATCGCAAGAGCGATGCCATCATCGTTTCCCGTTAAAACGTTGACTATCTACCGGCGCGGGGCAATCAGAGCTTTGGCTCATCGTCACCCGTGGTTACAGCATGGGAACTTTGCTTCCACATTATCGCTCGGGCTGGTACGCCCTCGGCCAGGCACGAACTTCGGCATTAATCTGTCTGTAAATGGAGAGATTTTGATCAACGTCAGAGCATTCGGCCAGAGCGTGGTTTACCGCAGCGGCCAGTTCGGATTCGCAATTTCAACGTCGAGCGTGCGGGTTCGACAAAAAGCTAGGCGGGGGTCTGATGTTTTTGTTATAGTCGTTTTAGGTTCCGCGCGAATTCGCCGGAGCATGACAATTCGAAACTCAGTTGAAAGCGACCATCGATTTGCCCCGATCGATAATCCATCAATAGCCAACTTAGTTCCTTTCCCATGTACACGACGTCCTGCTTCCCAGGTTCCACACGTTAACGATTGCTGGATGTGGGTGAATAGTCCGACAGGCAAGCATGCGTGGTCACTCCACGGTCCGGCGACGACCGGCCGCGCCGGCGAATGCGATTTGAAACATGGCCAGAATAGATGATCTCCTCAAGCAGATGAAGCAGCAGGGCGCTTCGGATCTTCACCTGACGTCGGGCTCCGCTCCCTATATGCGGATCAACGGCGATATGGTGAAGCTTAACTACCGTAACGTTTCGGGCGAGACTTGTCGGGCGCTGATCTTTGAAGTTCTTACGGAAAACCAAAAACAACTCTTCACTGAAAACTGCGATCTGGATTTGAGTTATCCGCTGCACGGAGTGGGCCGCTTTCGTGTGAACGTCTTCATGCAAAGAAACGGAGTAAGCGCCGTCTTTCGGCTGATTCCGGAAAACATCAAGACCATCGATGAACTGGATCTCCCCGAGCAGTTGGCGGGTCTAATCGACGCTTCGGAAGGGTTGATTCTGGTGACCGGTCCTACCGGCTCAGGCAAGAGCACCACCCTCGCTTCGCTGATTCATACCATTAACGAGAAGCAGCAGGCGCATATCATCACTATCGAAGATCCGATCGAGTTCGTGCATCAGAATCGCCAATGCTTGATCAGCCAGAGAGAGCTGGCCAGTCATACAAAATCATTCGGAGCCGCATTACGCGCAGCCCTGCGCGAAGATCCGGACATTATTCTCGTCGGCGAGATGCGTGATCTGGAGACGATCTCACTGGCGATCACCGCAGCTGAGACTGGTCATCTGGTTTTTGGCACCCTGCACACCAACAGCGCAATCAAAACCATCGATCGCGTGATTGACGTCTTTCCCGAAGGTCAGCAGACCCAGATTCGAGTTATGTTGTCCGAGAGTTTGCGCGGCGTCGTGGCCCAGGCGCTACTGCCGCGACCTGATCACCGGGGACGCGTGCCGGTAGTGGAAATCCTGGTAAACATTCCCGCGGTGGCGAATCTGATTCGCGAAGGCAAGACGCATCAAATCGCCTCGGTCATGCAAACCGGTCGCGCTCACGGCATGGTGACGTTCGAAGGAGCAGTTCACGATCTAATTCAAAGAAACCTGATTTCGCAGGAAGACGGCGCCAGTTTCCTCCGCCGTCGAGTTGCTGGCAGACAGACTACTCGTTCGGAAAGTCACGGCATGCGGATCGCGAATAGTCCGGCGCTGGCTTGATCCCGCTCAGTCCTGCGTCCCCAGTTCTCTGACTACGCGTTCCCACGCGCTGCGGAACGGAAAGCAGTAGATAAGGACTATTGCGGACACTCCCACGGCCCGCAACATGTCGGTCCAATCTCCGGTCCGGATCGTGATCATAAAGCCCATCAGCGCGATCGCCCCGCCAATGCAAGCTATCTGAATAGTCGTATCCTGTAGTGTCTTCAGCAGACCCGAAACGCCTCTAAGTGCCGCCACATCTTTCAAGCGCATCGGCGCAAACTTCGTTCGTCTGATAACGAAAGCTCCCAGCCCGAATACCAGCACGGCAATCCATAAACCCATTGCCAAAGAGCGGTCACCGGGCCGAAAGATGCGCTCCCCGGCATAGAACGCAATTGCCAGCAGCACAATATCCAGAATGAGAAAAGCGGTGACGACGAGAGTAGCGGTGCGATGGCGCCGCATCAATTCGTCCTGCAGGCTGGGAGAACTCGGCGTCATAACGTAACTGCGGGCTCGCGTTCGAACGGTAGTCGGTTACGGCTGGGGCGTTGGCGTTTGGGTTGCGCGCGGCCGCGTCGCCGGCGTCGTAGCGGGATTGACTCGATCTGGCAAAGATCCATTCGACGTAGGTTGAATCGAGATCCCAATTTTCTTCTTATCCGGCGTGGCTTCAGGCGACGTCGTCGGTGTCGGTTGACTTATGGGCTGGCGTGCCGGAGCTCGCTGAATTACCGGTTGCACTCCGGTAGCGGGAATCTGCCCGTTGTTGGCAATTGCCCTATCTATCAGGTCGTTGCCTTCACCCTTCTTGGTGATCAGAATTCCGTCGTGACTGGTTGTGACGTTAGCGCTGCCGCTGATCTGTTGCATCAGGTTTTGCGTGAACGTGAGTTTCTCACAGGGGGGCAGAGTCTTCTTAATAGGATCAGGATCAGGAATGGCCGCGCCGATGATGTTCAGTTGATCCTTTGCCTTTTCTACGTAGTCGCTGTTCGGATAATCGCGCACTAACTGTTGATAATACTTGGCGGCTTCGTCAGGCTCTTCTTCTTCCTGATAGGTCTTACCCAGGCGCATCAGAACTTCATCCATCTGGCAAAAGGTCTTATATTTTTCGGTAATCTCTTTGAGACGATCCTGCGCGCCTTTCAGGCCCGTCTTGCTGTGCTTGTATCGCGTGTCAAAGTAGAAGCTGGCGACCTGCAAATTGTGCATCGCCAGACTGTCCTGAGTCTCGCGTAGCCGCAGCTCAGCGTCGGGGCGAAGATTAGACTGCGGACACTGCTGCAGCATTACCTTCAAACGCTGTTCGGCTTTGCGCGCATGCGTGATGTCACGATCGGATAAACCCATCTGACGCATTTCGGTTTCCGCGACTTTCAGCATGGCGTCGCAGGTGAGCGCATCAGTGGGGAAGAACGTCAGCCAATCCTGGTACGCTTGTCCCGCCTGAATCAGAGAGCTGGTTGAGCCTTCCAGATAGAATGAATCGGCAATCGCCAGCTTTGCCAGAGGCAGATAAGGCGAATCGGGATAGGTTGTAATGATCGTCGTGAAGAGCAAACGTCCGGTTTCATGGTTACCTTTGCGGACTTCGCGCGCGGCCTCGACAAAAAGCACGCGGTCGCGGCCTGGCGCAACTGCGCCGGTTAACTCGGCGTATTTGTCACTGCTCTTGCCGGGCAGTAATCCAAACATGCGGCGCTTTCCCTTTTGCGGTTTGGGATTATAGTCAGATGACGTTTCGCCGGCGGTTCGCGCCCCGGCAGTGGCCTGCAGAGCCGCCTCAACGCGAGTATTCAGTTCGGGGACCGAGCCTTCCAATCCCTCAATCTTGGAAATGTCGTATTTTTCCGCGTGCTCTTCCTTGCTTCGCAAATCACCTACCTCGCTCAGCACTGAACCAACTTCCTTGTCCAGGCCGCGCAGGCGTTCGCGCGGATCGTCCGCATTCTTTTTTTCCTTGGTGCCCGTGTCTTTGGAATTCACGGCAGCAATCGCGCTGTCGAGCGAGCGCCGCAG
>WNFQ01002045.1_pt1 | contig 31428 bp, 28 predicted proteins | sample 5400171 | NCBI WGS metagenome assembly WNFQ01 (sample SAMN13153356, study PRJNA577476) | soil metagenome | isolation source: 20 cm soil under Madrone tree | place: USA:California | collected 2016-06-14
CAACCAGCATTACCCGTCACACTGGTTGCCGGACGGCGCGGACGCAAGCGTCCGCGCCAAAGCAGAGGCGTGGTGGCAAGCGAAAGGTCACGCGCTCATGCGCGAGCCCGTTGAGCAATTCCGCCGTGAAATTCCTCACGGTGAAGTGATCGAGCTAGACGATGTACAGCATTACGTCTTCCTCGGAGACACGGCAAATCAAGTTGCCGCAAAAATCCGCGAGTTCTTAATGAGAGATGATTGAGCTGCCGCGCAATAGGCCCAACCAGTCGATGGAGCTGACGGCGAGCCGGTGTTATATTTAGTTCGTGATGACTTCCTTTCCTTCTCCTGCAGCGACGCACGCCCTCGCTCGCCGCAGCTCATCTTTTTCTCGTTAGGCGCATAATGTCACCTCACTGAAGAAACACCGTGGGTTTAGATACTGCGTCAATTAAGTTCGCGTGTGCCGCAAAGTCACTGGGGGTTGATTTCAGCAACAGTTTGATGCTGGGCCGCCAGCGCCTGCTTGCGGACGCAAGTGCCCTCCAGGAGGTATTCGCAATCCATGGGATCAATCTACGGGCGACGGAATTTCTACATGCAAACAAGTATGGGGAAAAGTTTTTTTCGCTTCTCGGCGCGCACGAAATCAATTCCATGGACTATTCTTCCTACGAAGGCGCGACCATCCTCCACGATTTGAACTCTCCAATACCTGCTGACCTGAACCAGCGATTTTCCGTGGTTTATGATGGGGGGACCATTGAACACATATTCAACGTTCCCCAAGCATTGAAGAACTGTATGGAGATGGTTCAGGTTGGCGGTCATTTTCTTCAGGTTAACATTGCTAATAATTATATGGGACATGGATTCTGGCAGTTTAGCCCCGAGCTATTGTTTCGAGTATTCTCGCCAGCGAACGGATACGAAGTTAAGATTGTATTATTGCATGAGGTCGTGTCTCAACGTGCTTGGTATGTTGTCTCGGACCCAGATCAGGTTCACCAGCGTGTGACATTGTGCAACAGCAATCCAACCTACATACTCACCATTGCTAAAAGGATCGCCAAGTGCGAGATCTTTTCCCAGCCACCACTCCAGAGCGATTATTCGGCTATCTGGGATCGCTCGGATCGCGCATCTCGAACGCGTCGAGAGCAATCGCCGCCAGCATCAAATTCGAATCCTGAAGGTCAAATATCTAAGAAGATCGCTCAGAAATTTCGCTTGCGAAGATATTTGTCAAAATCTGTGGAAAAGCCTTTAGGGGTCATTTGTCATCGTGCCCTTGCTTTGAAGACCGCCTTAACACGGACGTCGCCATTTGACCGCCCTTACTATAGACGCATTTCTGAATACAAACTCGTCCGTGGGATGCTTGAATGATTCAGTGGATACCACCAGTCGAGTTCATTCAAGGCTAACCAGGCCGCTCCAGTGAACGCGCCGATTGCGTCCTGGCTCCAATTCGAACACGTCCGTTCTTCACATGTCGGATGCCGCGATTCTTTGCCTACACTTCATGAGCGCTGCGGTCGGCGCGAGTTGCCCAATTATTGGCGCGATCGTGCGCACTTGCATTCCAGAACTCGTTCTTGGCCGCTATCGGCGAAATCGAACAGACGCGGCCTAAACAATCGATGAAACCAACTCCGAAAGTTTTGACTTATTCGCTCCCGCTCATTTGAAACTCGCTCCTTCCCCAACTCGCTCGCTGCGTCCCTCGCAGTTTTACGTTCTATGTCGCTTTTCCCAAAAGCTCCATTCGACCTGTCGGTTCGCCCATCTATGTCGCTCGTATCCCCACGGCTCCATTTGCGAGCAGGCTGGCCCCATTTCGAAGTGCGTTCAGCGTGTCTGCCACGACACCCTGCCGTGGTTTATCTCTTTTTCCTTAAGATCGGCGTCGTGAAGTTCTGGTTTTGGTTCCTCTGGTCTATCGACGCCGTTATTGCAGCGATCGCGCTCTATTTCTTTTTTTCGCTGGCTGCCGGCGGCAGGGTAGGGGCATTCAACATTCTGCCGTGGCTGGCGATCCTCGCCGCTTTGGCAGCTGTGGTAGGAGGTAGTATTTGGTTGCGCTCCGCCGGCCAGCACGCCGTTGCCATCGTTCTGCTCCTGCTGCTAGCAATCCCTGGAGCTCTGTTCGCGCTGTTCTTCCTTTTGTTGCTGATTCTCCACCCGAATTTTCACTGAGCTGAAAGAAGGGCGCTTTCAGCGACGACGAAGCGCCGCTACAACCTGCGCCTTGCAGAATTGTGTCGAGTTAGCGCGACCTACCCAACCATCCAGACGATTGAGGTCAATCGTCCCTACCTTCGAGGAATTCGAGCGCTTTGTCGTAGCTTTTGCGCTGGAGATAATGCGCCAGCCGCGGATCGACTGGCTGCGGAAGCGCCGCTTGCAATTTGTCGATCTTTTCCGAGACTGCGCGCAATCGCGCGATGTGCGTGTTCACGTCGCGACGACTTTCTTCATCTTGAATGATTGCGAGACGTTCTCTTAGAGCCTGCGCTAGATCGCTAAAAGAGTCTTCCACCTTCATCAACCACGAATAAACACGAATAAACACGAATGAACACTAACTCAGCAAAGAGTTTCTCCAATTATTCGTGTCGATTAGTGTCCATTCGTGGTTACTTGATGCTCGGCTCAGCGCGGGCCTGTTTCGGAAAGCAGCTGTCGTTTCGCTTCGAGCCAATCCGATTCTGCGTCGCCCGGCAGCCCGAACCTGCGGCGGCGTTCGGAGATCAAATAGGCGCGGAGACGAATTGCGTCGTCCGATGGCTCCGTCATCGTGCCTGCTTCGGCAGGCGTTGAGACTTTTAATGTCCGGGCGATCGGACTCTTTTTCGCAGTGGCTCCAGACGTCTTTCGCGTCGTCGATGTCCGACGCGCTGCCGGCGTTTTTCTGATTTTCATTTCAGCAGGTGACGCACCGGCTTCCGGTGGCGCTTGATTTTTACTTTGGACAATTTTCGTTTTCTTCGGCACAGATTGATTGGTGTTGATTGTTCCAATTCGTTTATCGTTCATCGGACGGTTCGCAAGTGCTTTCTCGCTCTTCTTTGATCGAGGAGTAGATTCAGAAACTTCACAGGCATGAGACATTTTGTTTTCCGCTGGATGGTGACCACAATTGCCGTGTTTGTGGCTGCGCCGATCGTTGGAATCAATTACGGCGACCGCCTCGGTTGTTTGCTTGGCGCATCGCTCCTCCTCGGCATCATCAACGCTTTTATTCGCCCCGTGCTCTTGCTGCTGAGTCTGCCGTTAATTCTCGTCACGCTAGGCGTTTTCATTTTAATTATTAATGCGCTGATGTTGAAATTTGTCGGTGAGATCATGCCTTGTTTTCAAGTTCCAGGTTTCTGGCGCCCATTTTTCGGTGCGATCATCATTTCGATTGTCAGCTGGCTGCTGAGCGCATTTTTTCGCGGAAGCGACGGACACGTGCATGTGCTCACTCATCATGCGCAGATTAAGCGCGTTCGAGGCCGAGTGATTGAGCCGTGACGCGTGTATCGCGACGTTAAATCGTTAAATCGTTAAATAGTTGAAGCGTTGAAGCGTTGAAGCGTTCAATGGTTAATCCGGAGCCGATGTAACGATGTAACAATTCAACGAATCACGCGGGCCCGCCCAGATACTTGCTCAGGCGCGAGCGTAGTTCTGTGCGTGCGCGAAAGAGTACGCTTTTTACCGCGGGCACGGACAGCTCGAGAACCTCTGCAATCTGCTCATAGCTCATCTGTTCATACCTGCGCAGCACCAGCGCCATCCGCTGGGTTTCCGGCAGTTGCAGAATTGCATCCTCGATCGTCCGCTGAAGTTCCATCTCTAAAACCGACGCATCCGGTGCGAGATTCATCTCATCCTTCAAAGGTGGGTCTTCTGCGCCCGGTTCCGGTTGAAGCGGAACATGCGAGTGCCGCTTGGTGCGGCGCATCTCGTTGAAAACGAGATTACGCGTAATTTTTAACAGCCACGTGGTGAATTTGGCGCGTGGAACATATCGGCGAGCGCTTTTCCAGACTCGAATAAAGACCTGCTGCGCAATGTCTTCCACGTCCGAGTTACTGCCGAGCATGCGCGCGACCGTGCCCGCCACCAACGCCTGATGCTTCTCAACGAGCTCCTCGAAGGCGGCGGCATCGCCTTGGCCCACCAGCCGCATGAGCCGCACGTCGTCAGCGTCTTCGTCCGATCTCCCTTGGTTTCCTGGATCGTTGCCAGACATCGGTCACTCAAGAGGCTGTCGAGAGACCCAGCCACGTCGCGCACGTGTGAGTGGATGGCAAGGCGCGACCGACGAGCATGTTCGTCCCGTGGTTGCGGGGTAAGGAGCGAGCAACACCGCAGATCGTCCAAAGCACTCGTGCCCTCCGGGTTGCGCCCCTCTTTCGCCTCTCCGGCGTTGCTTGTCGGTTACAAACCACTTCGGGTATTCGCCCTCTTCGCGTCTTGGAGAGAAGAAAAATCGGCAGCAACGCGGCATGGCTGAACATCTCAATAGGCTCTTAGACGTTCGCACGGGACAAGGTTTGCAAGAAAAATCGCACCTCGCCAAAATTTAACCTGCATCACATTCGTGGCCATGGTTTTTGTTGCAAGCCACGAGCGGCCTGTGCATGCTTGGCTGCCGAGGGCGTTACCCTCAGCCTGCGCATGAATTACAAGCTTATTCCGAAAGAACTCAGGCCAATCGCCGAAAAAGTTGAGGCGCAGCAGCGGATTTCAGAGGCGGACGCGCTCAGTCTCTATTGTGCGAACGATCTTAACGCTCTTGGAATGATTGCCAACGTTGTGCGCGAGCGAGCGAACGGCAACTACGCAACATACATTCACAATCGTTACATCAATTATTCGAACATCTGCATCTTGTCCTGCCAGTTCTGTGCTTTCGCCGCCAAAAAGCGTGATGCGCACGCCTTTGAATATGCAATTGACGAAATTGTCCGCGTAGTGAGCGATGCGCTCCCCCTCGGGATTACGGAAGTGCACATGGTGGGCGGGCTGCATCCTACGCTGAAAAAAGAATGGTATCTGGATCTTTTGCGCCGATTGCGTGCCCTCGATCCGCAGCTTCACATCAAAGCATTCACCGCGATCGAGGTTCGTCATCTGGCCCAAAGAATCTTTCGCATGCCGATCCGCGATACACTGGAAACGCTGCGCGACGAAGGACTCGGCTCGATCACCGGCGGTGGCGCGGAGATTTTCGATCCGGGCGTGCGCGATCAAATCTGCCGTGGCAAGGAGACCGCAGCCGAATGGCTGGACGTGCATCGCACCTGGCATTCAATGGGCGGTCGCAGCACGTGCACGATGCTCTACGGTCACATCGAGACGCTCGCTCACCGCGTCGATCACTTGCGCCAGCTGCGGCAACTGCAAGACGAGACCGGCGGCTTTACCGGTTTTGTTCCGTTCGCTTTCGAGCCGTCCCAATCCCATGGAATCCTTGCCGACATCAAACGCGCCTCCGCATTTGACCAGCTTCGCAATCTCGCGGTGAGCCGAATTTACCTGGACAATATCGACCACCTGACTGCCTATTGGGTAAGCTTGGGACTCCCGCTGGCCCAGGTCTCGCTCAGTTACGGCGTGGACGATCTGCACGGCACAATTCTGGAGGAAAAAATTTTCCACATGGCCGGCGCAACCACGCCGCAGCAACAAACCGTAGCAGCGCTGGAACACGCGATCCGCGAAGCTGGTCGCAAGCCGGTCCAGCGCGACAGTCATTACCGCCACGTATCACCACGGCCCACGAGCGAGAGAGACGCAGCCTCGCCGCCAGTCGAGCTCGCCTGCGCGTAATTGATAGGGCGCGACCGCCGGGCGCGCCGCCACAACGAATGCTCCGCATCGGTTGCGTAAAATATCTTAACGCCCGTCCGCTGATTCGCGGCTGGCCAGGCGAGGTCGAGTTCGATCATCCATCGGCGCTTTGCGAACGATTGGCGAACGGCGAGCTTGATGTTGCGCTCGTCTCCAGTTTCGAATTCCTGCGAAACCCGATTTATCGAATCATTGATGACCTTTCGATTTCATCTGACGGACCGGTTTACAGCGTGGTGGTCGCGCACCAGGACGAAATTTCCCAAATCGAGGAGATCGAACTCGATCCCGCTTCGGAGACTGCGGTCAATCTCCTGCGTTGTCTGCTCGGAGAGCTTGGATTAAATCCACATTTGAAGCAACGTAGCACAGGCATCTTGCCTGTGGGGCCAGCGGGCGTCTCGCCTGCTGTGGTGAAATCAGGGTCGGCTGCTCCGGCGCAACTGCTCATAGGCGATCAAGCCATTCACTTTCGCGAGAGTCATGCAGATGAATTTCAATTTTGGGATCTTGGCGAGCAATGGAACAAACTTATGGGTCTTCCATTTGTTTACGCCCTCTGGCTGATTCGCCCCGAAGTTGTTGCTCCAAAACAAATCGCTGATCGCCTGCGTGGCCTTCGTGACGAGAATCTCGGCCGCCTAAATGAGTTAATCGCAGATGCTGTCGCCCGAGTCGCTGACCCCGGCCACCCAGAGATCACTCGCCAATTTCTTACTGCCTATTACCACGAACATCTTCGATTCAGCTTTGGAAAAGCAGAGAAGGAAGGTTTGCGAACTTTTGCTCAACTCTGCGCAAAGCGTGGTCTGCTTCCCGAGGGCGGAATTGCGTTCGATCTCGTGTAGCACGACAGCATCTTGATTGTTTGGGCTATTGATTAACCGTTGGGCTCGCCAAAACCGAGGTCGAGATCGTTGAGCTGCCAGCCCAGCGCTTTGAAGCGGAATCTTAGCTTTATTCCCTCTCGCTCCACAACAAAACTGCGTGGCCCTGTGAAGAACGCGTATTTTATTTTTGACCAGTCTTCACCGTTATCAGTGGAGAATTTGAACTGCCGCGGACTTTGCAGGTTCCTCAAGGCTCCTGGATTGGAAAGAAGCGCCGCGATTCCCTCAGGTGTCGCATAAGTGTCGACGATCGTATCAATCAGCGTCGGGCCGAGGTTGCTCCATCGCTTGTGGCCAGTCGTTGCGCGAGCGAATCGCGCGATGAGTTGCTTCTTCAACGAAGCTCGAACAGCCGGAAAATCGATACGCGAACTGATCGCGGCGTTGTCACCAGATCGCAACGCGGTCCTAAATCGCCAGAATGAAAAGTACGGCGACGCTGCGTACGCCAGCAGAAGAACAACACAAATGAGCGCGACCCAGCGAATAAGTCTCATTTTACGCTGACGTTCTCAATGGTACGCATGTTTGAAAACAAAAGCGACGCGAGGACGCGCGCGCACTCCCAAAGCTGTCGCGAAACAGTAGATATGTCTGCAGATACATTTCGCACGAAGTGCGGCCTCGCGAACGCCTTCGGAGTTGGAGTGCGATGAGTCCCCGCATCGCTTTCATCCGTACCGAGGTTTTGTTAAAGTGTCGAGACCTCTCAAAGCTCAGCGTGGCGGCACAGGTCCGATTTTCTTCCAATATTGGAGGATGCGTCCGCTTTCGGGAGGCGACTTGAACTCTGTCGGACGCGGGCCGCCCGGACGACCCCAACAGGCGCGCTTGTGGGTCGCGTCAATAATCTCGTAGATGCCGCGTGTCAGTTGACCGGCATTCGGCCCGCCTTCTGCAATTGTGTCCACTTGTTTGGGTCTGGTGTCCGGATTCACCGAGAAGCGTCCAGCCGGATGCGTGCCAATGCCGCTCGCTTTTGGAAATCGGAATGTATTATGATCGGTAATCAGAATTGTATTTCGTGCCACACTTGCCGGCACCGGCTTCCCGTTGTCCACTCCGCGAGTCAACTGCCAGGTTCCCGACAGGACCTCGTAATCTCGCTGTGCGGCGGCAGATTGCGCGATTGACTGGCCAGGCCTGTTGGTTTCGCAGCCAGCGGTTATCATTGCCACGCTGCTAACGAACAGAATCGCTATTGCTTTGATCGTGCGAGGCATTTGCAATGAAAATTGTTCTCTGTCGAGCATCATTGCGAGCGCGCAAGTGCGAAAATCTTGTCAGGAAGTAGCGCGCGAATAAACTGATCGGTGCAAAGCCGCGTAGAAGGAAATCCGATCGGTCCAGAGCAACCTGGCAGTTTTACGCGGCAAAGCCGCGTAGAAGGTGAGTCGACTGGTGAAAAGTCGTCGCCAAGCTTTACGCGGCAAAGCCGCTGGATTTTGGCGGCGCGCGAGGAATTGAATGGCGGCGCGATTGCGTGGAGCGAAATTTGCGGATCGGAATGCATCGCGCGGCTGCTTTTACGAAAAGGGTTTCGCTGCGCAGAGGAGGTTGAAGACTTTCTGCGCCCACGGCTCAGTTCGCTGAGCGATCCGTTTTTGCTGCCGCAAATGGGCGCTGCGGTTTCTCGCGTTCTCGCTGCGCTGGATCGGCACGAACGCATCGTCCTCTTTGGCGATTACGATGTGGATGGGGTGACTTCATTGGCACTGCTCGATGAAATGTTGCGCGCGTATGGCGAAGCGCCGCAAATGTTTTTGCCGTTGCGCATCGAGGAGGGCTATGGTTTGAGCCGGGAAAGTGTCGAGCGTTGTCTTGAACAACATCAGCCGCAATTGCTCATCGCGGTTGATTGCGGCACGTCGTCAGTCAATGAGGTTGCCCTTCTTAACGAGCGTGGGGTGGACGTGATTGTGCTAGATCATCATGAGCCAAAAGCGCAATTGCCCGATTGTGTTGCGATTGTGAATCCAAAAATCGCGCGTGAGGCAGACCCTACCCGAAGCTGACAGCATGTCGAATTCTCGCAGGCAGGACTGCCTGTGGCCCTCAACCCCGCCGCTTGAATATCTTTGCAGTGTCGGGATCGTCTTCAAACTTTGTCACGCGTTGCTGAAAACTCGGCCCACACCCGAATTCGATTTGAAATCACATCTCGACCTTGTGGCACTTGGCACAGTCGCAGACATCGTGCCGCTGCGTGGCGAGAACCGAGTTCTGGTGCAGCGCGGAGCAATCGAGATCGCGCGGAGCTCGCGCAACGGCTTGAAAAAATTAATGGGAATCGCCAGAGTGCATCCGCCAATTTTGCCCGAAGACATTGGTTACCGGCTTGGCCCGCGATTGAATGCTGCGGGTCGTTTGAGCACAGCGGAGAAATCCTTGCGACTGCTGCTTACGCAGGACGAAAGCGAAGCAGCAATGCTCGCTGCGGAGTTGGACCGACAAAACCGCGAACGCCAGGAAGTAGAAACACAAATCTTTGCGGCAGCGACAGAGAAGATCGACATGGAGTTCAATGCGGCGCGTGATGCGGCGATCGTCGCGGGCGCGCGGGGCTGGCACCCAGGAGTGCTCGGCATCGTAGCGTCACGGCTCGTTCGAAAATATCATCGGCCCGCGATTGTGATCGGTTTCGACGAGAACGGCGTGGGGAAGGGAAGCGGACGAAGCATCGAAGGATTGAACTTGGTCGAAGCGCTGAGTCGTTGTGCTGACAGTCTCGACAAATACGGCGGACACGAGATGGCGGCCGGGTTGGCAATGCGGGAGGAAAATTTCGATCGTTTTGCCGAAGCATTTCGGAGCACTGCGCGCGAGCTTCTTTCTGAGGAAATGGAAATCCGCAGCCACTTTTCTTTGCGCGCGAAATCGAGCCAGTCGCGCCGCCACGCGTCGTAAAGGAAAAACATCTTATCTTTCGTCTGCGTCAGGGTGATCGCCATCGCCGCGCCGTTTACTTTGACGGAATAGCAAATCAGTTGCCGCCGCCGCCATGGGATATCGCATTCCGAATTTGTGCGGATGAGTATGGGGGTGAAACATTAATTGCCATGCACATCGAAGCGCTGCGAGCGACGGAACGCTGCGAAAGTGATTAGTGATCGGTGAGCAGTGAACAGCGTGAAATCGCCCAACAGATCACAGATTACTGATCCTGGATCACAAACGACTTCGAAATCACCTCACACGGGCTTTGCGGTCTCGCAGTCACTCGAGGAATTCGGTTGGATCCCACGCCCAAAAATCCTCGCACTGCGGCGTCTCGGGATTGAGACGGTGGAAGATTTGCTCACTCATTTTCCGCGGCGCCACGAAGATCGCGCAGAGTTCCCGCAGTTTCCGCGTGAGGAAAGCGACGTTGCGATTTGTCTCTGCGGCGAGGTGACCAAGACTTCGCTGCGCCGTTTTGGCGGATGGAAGAAAATCTTTGAGGCCACGCTCGAAGAATCGCAGGCAAATGCTCTGAGCGAGCCGCTGGTGTGCCGATGGTTCAACCTGCATTACGTGCAGAAGATGATTGCGACCGGGCAACGCCTGGTTGTTTTTGGCAAGCCGCGTCTGCGAGGAAAGCGGATTTGCATGGATCATCCGGAATTCGAGGTTATCGAGAACGATGAGGAAATATCGATCCATTTTCGCAGGATCACTCCAATCTATCCCGCCACGGAGGGTCTTTCCCAGCGAGTGTTGCGCAGTATGGTTTATCGGCTTTTGAATGAAGTCCCGCCCGCGTCTGGGGAACTCGAAACATTATTGCCGCGTACACTCATGATTAGTGACCTGACGACGGCAGCAGCGATTCGCGCAATTCATTTCCCGAACGATTGGCAGCAACGCGAGGCTGCCCGCGAGCACCTGGTCCTCTCTGAATTTTTTGCGATGCAGATCCTGATTGCATCGCGACGGACAAATGCATCCATCCGCGTTGGCGAGGCACACCGCGGGCCCGGCACATTGTTCGGCGAATTCGTGAAGTCGCTTCCGTTCGAACTGACGGCCGCGCAGAGAAAAGTCATCGGGGAAATCCGGCGCGACCTGGCTGCTGTGCACCCAATGAATCGTTTGCTACAGGGGGACGTTGGTTCAGGCAAGACCTTGGTTGCGATAGCGGCCATGCTTCTTGTGGTTGAAGCCGGATATCAAGCCGCGTTCATGGCGCCGACGCAAATTCTGGCCGAGCAACACTACGATGTGCTGCGGCGCTGGCTCGATCCGCTGGGCGTGCGCGTTGCATTACGAACAGCCGCGCGACAGGAAGAAAGCGGTCCGCTCCCGTTGTTTGCGCGGGAGCGTAACTTGGAAAACGCTGCTACTGTTCTGGAGAGCGCGTCCGTCCCGGGTGCTGGTGCTGTTGTCGCGACAGCACGAACTTCTGATGAACAGCGGTCTCACGAGAAAAGTTCGTCGTCGCGAGACGCAAAGCGTCTGGGGAGCACAGGCTGCCAGCCTGTCGTGTCCGGCAGCCTGCCGGACACACGAGCGCGTGAAATATCCCACGCCGTGGACCAGTCGCGGTATTCCCGTCGCAATCTCCCGCACTTTGAGCGGCCGTGGGCGAAGTATGCAATCACGTTTGCAACACGAAATCACAGGCAGTTGTCGGAAAAGGCGCGCGACATCGTGCTGGAATCGGTGCTCCGCTGGAAAGACAGGCGCTACGAATTGTACGCTGCATCTGTGATGCCAGACCACGTCCACCTTTTGATTGAACCTATGGTCGAGCGTCAGGATGATTCGGGGCAGTCTGTCTTTTTCTCGCTTTCCAAGATTCTTCATAGCATCAAATCGTTTACGGCGACGCAAATCAACAAGATTGAGAGAACAAAGGACCCTGTGTGGGAAACAGAATCATTTGATCGATTGATTCGCTCTGAGAGCGATCTGCGTGAGAAATATCTGTACATCACCCGAAATCCTTGGGACGCCGGCGTGGCGGAGCACGGAAAGGATTATCGGTGGGTTTGGTACCAGGGGAGCTACAACGCCGAAGAGTTCGCGGGAGGCTGCCGCGAACAACAGGCTGGCAGCCTGCGGTCCCCAGACGAAGAGACACTCGCGCGCGACGACCCACACATCATCGTTGGGACGCATGCGTTGCTTTACGAATCGGTTTCGTTTTCGAATCTCGGACTTGTTGTAATTGATGAGCAGCACAAATTTGGTGTTGCTCAGCGCGCTAGATTAACGACGCGCGAACCGGCGCCCGACGTGCTTGTAATGACTGCCACACCGATCCCGCGCACACTGACGATGACCATTTACGGGGACCTCGACGTTTCAACGATTGATGAAATGCCGCGGAACCGCGGCAAAATCGTCACCGCCGTGCGTGATGACTCGAAGCTCGCTGAGGTTCTTACTTTTCTGCGAACTCAATTGGAAGCAGGCCGCCAAGTGTACGTGATCTATCCGTTGATCGATGAAAGCGGAAAATTAGACGTCAAAGCGGCAGCGGCGGAGTACATGCTGTGGCGGGAACGCTTGCATCCGTTTCGCTGCGAGTTGCTTCACGGCCGCATTGCGCCGGTTGAAAAGCAGCAGATCATGGAACGCTTTCGGCGCGGCGAGACAAATGCGTTAATCAGCACGACTGTGCTCGAGGTCGGTGTCGATGTCCCCAACGCCAGCGTGCTGCTGGTTGAGAACGCAGAGCGCTTTGGTCTGGCGCAACTGCATCAACTTCGGGGACGGATCGGCCGTGGAGAACATAAGTCGTATTGCATCTTGCTGAGGTCGGCTCAGGCGAAGGAAGTCTCAGCAAAGCTCGCCGTTTTGGAAAGAACACGTGATGGCTTTGAAGTAGCCGAAGCAGACTGGGGATTGCGTGGCCCGGGGGATTTGCTGGGCACCGCGCAAAGCGGTCTGCCTACACTCAAGATCGGCAACCTGAAGACTGATGCGGATTTAATGCGACGTGCCCGCGCGGCCGCGATATCAATCTTCGAGGCAGATCCGTGTCTGGAATGGCCCGAGAATCAACGTTTTCGGCGCCTAATTGTCGAACAACAGGGACGAACTTTTTCCAATGTCAGCTAATGAAAAATCTCGCGAAATTTTTGCTTTTTGTCTTGGTCGTCAGCGCGGGAATTTCTTTGCTGTATGATTACCGTCTTAAACACGGAGGATTAAAGCTACCGTCCGGGCGCACTCCAGAAAAGTACACCCTGGCCTCTGAGCCGAGCGTTGACTCAAAACAAGTCGCTTCGCTGGAGGCCTTGAACCGGGAACGGCGCACACTCGTGAGCAGCGTGGTACCTTCTGTTGTTGCCATAAAGACGTCCAAAAGGATTGGCGTCCGGCGCGACTATGGGAGTGACCCTTTTGAGTTTTTTTTCGGTAACCGACGCCATCGCTATCCGCAAGATGAGACGCTTGTGCAGAATTCGCTCGGCTCCGGTGTGATCGTAACAAACGAAGGTCACATCATCACAAACAGTCACGTGGTCAGCGACGGGGAAGGCAATCAGGTCGATCAAATTGAAGTGCAACTGAGCGATGGTCGCACCAAGAAGGCACGGTTGATCGGCGCCGATTCCCAGCTGGATCTCGCGGTGCTCAAAATCGATGACCCTGCCGTCAAGCCGCTCAAACTGGCTGACTCGGACACTGTCCAGCCTGGAGATTTTGTTCTGGCTATCGGCAATCCATTTGGTCTTCAAGAGACAGTGACGGACGGAATCATCAGCTGGAAGGGACAACCGAACAGCACGGATTTTCGCGGCGATCTGCTCCAGACTAACGCGGCAATCAATCCGGGGAACAGCGGCGGGCCGTTGATCAACCTGCGAGGGGAAGTTGTCGGCATCAACGAACAAATCGTTTCCAGCAGTGGGGGTTCGCAAGGAATCGGCTTTGCGATTCCATCCAACACAGTTCGTGCGGTACTCGAAAGCGTGTTGAAGCACGGTCGTGTAATTCGCGGCTATTTGGGAATCGTGAGTCGTGCGCTGCAATCACCGCAAGGTCCGACCGACAACGAAGGAGTAGTGGTCGATCAAGTCATGGCGGGTTCGCCGGCAGCACAAGCGCAACTGCAGCCCGGCGATGTCGTTCGCAAGTTTAATGGGCGCGACGTCCAAAATATTACGACGCTCAGGAAGATGGTGGGACAAAGCGAATTGGACAAGAATGTTGAGCTGGAAGTCCTGCGTGACGGCAAACCGTTGAAGGTGACAACTCAGATCAAAGAGCAGCCCCAGGATTACCAGACTTCAAGTGTTTTGCCCAAACGCGCCCCTTCGCAGCCGCAAAACCCGAGCGGATCAAACGATCAGGATACAAGCAGCGGTCCGCTCGCATCAATTCAGGTAGGCGACTTGACTCCAGAAGTAGCACGCCAGCTTGATCTGCCCTCCAATGTGCGAGGCGTATTGGTGACGAGCGTCGATCCTGATAGTGGCGCGGCGGAATTGCAGAAGGGGGATGTGATTGAAGAAATCAATCAACAGCCAGTCACATCAGTCTCGGACTACAACAAGATTGCTGATTCACTTGATCGGAGCCAGCCGCAAGTCTTATCGGTTTGCCGACATCGGATACGTTCGTTTCTGGTTCTGCGACCTCGGTAGGTAGAGTCAGCCCACGCGTCCCTGCAGCGCCAAAGGCGCTCTGTCATGTGACAGCCTGGGGCATCGCCCCAGGATTGTCGGACGAAGGAATTAACGAGCGCTGAAAGTGCGATTCACTCCTGCATTGTTTCTTTCCATTATGACGGGCAGTGATTTCTGCAGACGATTCGGGATTAAGAGTCAGATGACTGAATTGAATCGCGCCTTCAGCGCTTTGGCTATGTGGGCAACCAAATTCCTCGGGCGTTGCCCGAGGCTGCCATGAATGCTGCGCCTTAGGCGCCACACAGGTGCCAGCGCACCGCACTATCTAGACAGGCAGCGCGGAGTCCCTGGCAACATTCAGCACGCGATGGCGTGGCGTCGGCAAACGCCGGAGAGCATTTCCCAAAGCGCATCGAGAACACGGTTCACTGATGCCTTTACGAATTGGACGTTTCGTTCGCCCATGTGCGCGCTTAGAATCTCGCGCTCGGCCGCAGAATGTTCGCGATCCGCTTCCACATGAACGCTGAAGTACTCGTAGTGTTCGGGATTTTTGAAGCCGTAGTGTTTCGTTAGTCCGTCGATTTTCGATTCGCAGATCGCAGGAATTTGACTCTCGTAAGCGTAAAGAGCTGCGAGACCTTCGACTGTCGATCGATCGCGACAAACAGCACGGAAGGTGTCAATCAAGTTCTTCGTCTCTGTCCATTTTTCTGAACATTGCACATCCGCCCCAGACAGACCGAGACCTTGGGCGAACCGAAGCCAAAGCTCGGGATGATTCGGCGAGCCAGCTTCTTCATCGATTAAATTGTTGAGCAATTGTTTCCGCGTGTCTTGATCATCGCAGTTGGCGTGCACTGAGGAGAGATACGTTGGGAACGCCGCGACATGGTGATAGTACTGCCGCGCATAATCCGCGAGCGCTTGCTTGCTTAGCTCGCCGCGCGTCCACGCGAGATAAAACGGATGTTTCAACAAATGTTTCGAAGCAATGCCATTGTCGATTTCGTCGAGATGTATGTTCATAGGACCTTTTTTCCTTTCGCAGATTTAGGCAGATTTACACGGATTCAGGCAATCTCGATTTTTCAATCTGCGAGAATCCGCGACATCTGTGGATCATTTTCATGCAGATTTCAAAATGTCTTTAATGCCACGGATGGGGATGAGAACCCAGCTTGGACGATTGTTTAACTCGTAACCAATTTCGTAAACGGCTTTGTCGAGCAGGTACGCTTCCAGCATGACTTGGAGATCCTCGCTATCTTTGGGGATGAACTTCGCGCCGCTGGTCGTGTTTAGATAGCTTTGCAGAAAGAGGCTGCTCGTCTGCCGATACCAGAGATCGGCCCAACGCTCCAGGAAAGGGACGTCTTCTTTGCGCATGGCCGGCTGCCAGAGTGCGGCGTAAGCGCCGTACTGAAACGAGCGGATCATCCCAGCGACGTCGCGCAGAGCCGAGCGTTTCATCTTCCGGTCGCTTAGAGGACGCGCCGGTTCTCCTTCGAAATCAAGAATCACAAAATCCTTGCCGGTATATACCAGTTGCCCCAAATGGTAATCTCCATGAATCCGGATTTTTGCGGCATTAGTGCGGCGATCAAGCAATCGTTTTTCACGCGCCAATATCTCTTTTTCCGCAGCGAGCACTTCCCTCGCTTCACTTCGGAATTTCGCAGGGACTTCGGATAATTTCTTCTCCAAAAATGTAAACGCGCGGCGCAAGGACGTGCGCATACTTTGGTACACGGATCGCTGGGCCATGGCGTTGAACGGCTCCGGTGCGAACGCGGGATTGTCGCCGCGCGACGCGAGGGCAAGATGCAGCTCGCCCGTGCGCTGGCCTAACAGCCTCACTTTTTCGGGATACACGCCGCCGACCAATTCCTCAATGAGAACACCAGGCGGCGCTGTTTCATTCTGGAGATCAGCTTTTCGCTCCAGCACGCGCTCGTAATAGCGGCCGAGTGCGTCGACGGTCAGCGTCCAAACGTCGCCTGCATTCGCGACCGCGCGCTGCAATAGGCAAACAACAGTTGGCTCCGCTTTTGGCCGGCGGTATTCCAGTGCTCCGACGAAAGCGGGCACGTTTGGAAAATCGGTTTGCTCCGTCAGAAACCGCGTGATTTCTACGTCAGGGTTCACGCCGTTCTCGAGTTTGCGATAGAGTTTCAGAAAAAATTTGTTGTCGAAGAGCATTGAAGAGTTGCTCTGTTCCGCGCTCAAAACGTGTGAATTGGCCGAGACATCAAAGTCTTGCGACTCGAGGCCTGAGGTTGTGAGGCCGACAAATTGTCCCGCCTGGGCTCTGAGTGTGCGACGTTGCACGATCGCGTCGAATAACTCCGACCGAAAGGTCGGGTCCCAGATGGCATCGCATAGGATGGCGCCGTTCCTCCGTCGGAACTGCGCTACGATCGCGTGCGGCGCATTCTGCGTAATGGAGTGCGCGGTTTCGCCCGAGGCGATCTTTACCGGAAGGGTGTACGTTTCCGTCGGAGCATCCAGATAGTTTACCTCGGCGAACCAAAGTCGCGCGCCATCGGGATCGGGCGAAACGGCAAGCTGCTCTGTCACTTTCAAGTTCCGGAAGGTGCGCGCCTTTGAACCGAACCAGCGGGCGTTCTGGATGTGATTGGGAAGAACTTCGCGCTCGAGCTGTTCTCGCTGGCTGTTGCCAAGCAGGACGTCCAACTGAGCTGGCGCGTTGATGGTGGGAATAACGCGTTTCTTCAACGCACGCCGAGTATCGGTCGGCGCGTGGAGCGCGAACCAATAATAGGCGTGCGGGCCGAGTGTGATGACGTAACGCGTTTTCCTGATGGGCCGAAACAGATTGCGGCTAAAGACTTCCATCGGCACGCAACCCGCGAAGCGCGAAAGATCCAGCTCCGCCGACTGTGCGAACCGCGAAAGATTTGCTACCACCACTATGGTCTCGTTTTCCCATCGGCGAAGGAACGCCAGAACTTTCGCATTATCCGGGTAGAGAAACTCCAGAGAGGCGCGCGAGAACGCCTTGAAGTTTTTTCGCATCGCGATGACTCGCCGCGTCCACCACAGGAGAGAGGAGAGATTTTTCTGCTGGTTCTCGACGTTGATGGCTTCGTAGTGATATTCGGGATCGATCGTGACCGGCAGATAAAGCTGCTGCGGGTTCGCTCTCGAAAATCCCGCGTTACGGTCCGGGCTCCACTGCATCGGGGTGCGGCAGCCATTGCGATCGCCCAGATAAAAATTGTCACCCATGCCGATCTCGTCTCCGTAGTAGACGATCGGCGTGCCAGGCATTGAGAATAGCAGCGTGTTGAGCAGCTCGATTTTGCGGCGGCTGTTTGCAAGCAGCGGAGCAAGTCGTCTGCGGATGCCAAGATTAATCCGCGCGTGCGGATCGGTGGCGTAAACCCGATACATGTAGTCGCGCTCCTCATCCGTGACCATCTCGAGTGTGAGTTCGTCATGATTGCGTAGGAACATCGCCCACTGGCAATTCTCGGGGATCGACGGAGTCTGCTCCATTATGTCGATGATCGGAAAGCGATCTTCCATTTGCAGCGCCATGAACATGCGCGGCATGAGCGGAAAATGAAAACTCATGTGGGACTCGTCGCCTTTGCCGAAGTAAGCGGCCGCGTCCTCCGGCCATTGGTTGGCCTCTGCAAGCAGCATGCGGTTCGGGAATTTCGCATCGACGTGGGCGCGCAACTTGCGGAGGTATTCATGCGTCTCAGGAAGATTCTCAGAGTTGGTGTCTTCCCGTTCGTACAGGTACGGGACAGCATCGAGACGAAGCCCGTCGACGCCCATGGACAACCAGAAGTCGCAGACCTTCTCCACTGCGTCATGCACAGCAGGATTATCAAAATTCAGGTCCGGTTGGTGCGAATAAAACCGATGCCAGTAGTACGCTTTTGCAACAGGGTCCCACGCCCAATTCGATGTTTCGAAATCCTTGAAAATAATTCGCGCATCCTTGTATTTTTCCGGGGAGTTACTCCAGACATAGAAATCCTTGTAGGCGAGATCGTCATTAGAGATGTCTGCGCCGATGTCGCCCGGTCCCGCGCGGCCGGAGTCACTGACTCCGGCTACAGCTACAGCGCGCCGGGATTTTTGGAACCACGGATTCTGATCCGAGGTGTGGTTAATTACGAGTTCCGTGATGACACGCAGATTACGTTGGTGTGCAGCGTCCAGCAGCGCACGGAAATCGTCGAGCGTGCCAAAATTTGGGTTCACGTCAAAATAATCGGCGATGTCGTAGCCGTCATCGCGCAAAGGGGACGGGTAGAATGGCAGCAGCCAGATTGCCGTGACTCCGAGCTCCTGCAGATAATCTAGTTTTTCGATCAGTCCGCGGAAATCACCCATCCCATCGCCGTCGCTGTCGCAAAAAGTCTTAACGTGCAGTTCGTAGATGATCGCGTCCTTGTACCAGAGCGGATCGACAGATGTGTCATTGGGTCCCTGTGCCATGCGATTAACTTTTGACGTACAAAACGCAGCGCGCAATCAACGGATTTCGCAGTCAGAAAACTGGTAGACGAAGTCGCCTGTACAGATTAAGACACGCGATTGCACGTTTGTACTCGATTCTTGTTTTTAATTGCTGCAATTCTTAATTACAAATGGAACCATCCGAAGTAGTTGCTTCCACGCGCCGCAAACCAAAGAAACGCGTGCGCCTGCCAGAGTCGCGAGCCCAACCGCGCTCTGTTGCGCCGCAACTCGAACCGGGAGCTCCGAGCGATTTCGAATTGATGAAAGCGATCCAAGCCGGTGACCCCGATGCACTCTCTCAGCTCTACGATCGATACAATGGGATACTGAAGGCACTTATCCTGAGGGTAATTCACAACGAAGCCGAGGCCGACGATCTGCTGCAGGAGATTTTCATGGAAATCTGGAACCAGGCAAAAAACTTCTCTGCTCAAAAAGGCAAACCGCTTGGGTGGATGGTTACACTGGCGCGGCGCCGCGCGATTGATGGCCTGCGCAAGAAGCAGGCCTATGCGCGTGCGGAGGAACGCTTGCAAAATGAAATTGAACAGCAACCTGATGCGTGGGTGCATAACGCGACTGAGGAAGAGATCGTGCTTAGCGACACGCGCGCTCTGATTCGCAAGGTCATAAAAGGCCTCCCACCGCCCCAGCAGCAGGCAATTGATCTCGCATTTTTCAGGGGCATGAGCCAGCGCGAAATCGCGGCCAAAACGAATACACCATTAGGCACTGTAAAGACAAGGCTTGAACTTGGACTCAAAAAAATTTATGACGGGCTCAAGGAGTTGAGGGATGAACTTTAACAACTTCCAGAACCAGGCGCGGCTTTACGTTATCGGAGCGCTGGAGCCGGAAGAATTAGAGGAGTTCGAAAAAGCCCGGACGAAATTCGGGAAGAAAGGCGAAGAATTCATCTCCAAATGCTACGGCTTGCATGAAGCATTTGCGCTGAGCCTGCGTCCGGCGAAAGCGTCTTCCGCAATCAAAGAACGGCTGATGGCCATGGTAAAAGCAAAGCAGCAAGCCTGACTGCTCAACCTTGTTCTCCCTTAACTCTCAACTTCACGCAGAATAAATTCCTGCAGAAAACCGTAGAAGTTCACCTGAAACAAACTCAAGTCCCGGCGCGATCCGATGGGTGAGCGAAAGTGATCGTTCAGTTCGTTTTCGGTGAAGTTATTTTTTGCGGCTATGACGAGGCGCGCCTGATTAAGCGCACTTAGCCACTCATCGGCGTGCTTGGCAGGAATGCGTAGCGTGCGGTTTGCAAAGCTTTTTTCGTTGCCGTTCAGTTGCTGCAAATCTGCCGCTACTGTCTCTGTCGCTGTCTGGAAAAGACGCCGTAGCTCGGGTTCGACATAGATTCTCCACTCCGCGCACAATTCTGTTTGTTTTCCATTGGATGGTGGACTGAAGAGGCGTTGTTCGGCCGCCTGTACGCCGTCCGGGTTCGCGCTTGCCGGAATTTGCCGCAGGAGCTCTGCAAGAAAGGGATCCAGTTCGGAGATCTCGATTTGGTCGTTGCGCCGGCGAATTTCCATATCAGCACGTCTTCTCCAGGGTGGCAAGCAGGAGGTAACCATGGAGCTGCTGCACATATAGCTCGGCGCGCTCGCGCATCCCGCTCCACAAAATCGACCGGCCTTTCTGATGCACTTCCAACATGTGTCTCTCTGCCTTCTCTCGCGGATAACCGAAGACCCGCTGGAAAACCATCGTCACGTAACTCATCAAGTTCACCGGATCATTGTGGACCACGACCTGCCACGGAACATCGAGATCTTCTTCCGAACGCGTTTCTTGTTCGATAGTAGGTTCCGCGGTGGTCATGGTTCCCGCCTTCTCGTTTGAGGTGGGAAAGATTGCCTCATTAGCTTTGATCTGCGCCTGGCATCTAGCGTCCTGCCATGGCCCGCAACTCATGGTAAAGAGGCTAACATACGGGGCGCTCAGTTCAAACAACCTGCAGGACCTTCCGCGCCTCGACAGGGCAGAAGCTGCGCTGTTCTTTCAGCAATCAGTGCCGCCACATTCGCCCAGGATTTTTGCCTGCATTTTCTCGATTCTGCGCGCGCCGGTCTCCGTTCGATCATCGAATCCATTCAGATGTAAAAGACCATGAACGATGTACAGCTGAAGCTCTCGCGTGAGCGAGTTTCCAAACGCACGAGCGTGTCGTTTGGCCGTCGCAACGCTGATAAAAATCTCACCGTGCTGAAACGTTAGCACGTCGGTCGGCCCCGTTTGGCCGAGAAACTGCCGATGCAACCGCGACATCCGGCGATCCGAAACAAGCCAGACAAAAACGTTCCGTAATCTCGATAGCTCGGTCTCTTTTCGTTTGTGCCTTTCCAGGCAGCAGAGCACCGCTTTCGCCGCGAACTTTTCAAGGCCGGCCGCATTAAGTGAAGTCCTTCGCTGCAGATTACGAACGCTAATCTGCGGGGGGCATTTTTCCATTTGGCGGTTTAACGATTCAGTGATTTAGCGATTTCGTTTCGCAGTCGCGAGCGATGCAGAAAAAATCCTCAATTGCTCTTCACATTCTTTCATCAGCGGCTCGATCAAGTTCATTTTGACCAATTCGCCTTCTGTCAACAATTCGAACCAGAAGAGCGTTTCATCGACTTCTTCATTGACGACGCTGATTTTGGAAATGAAATCAGCCGCAGAGCGCGCTCGACAAGCGGCTCGATAATTAGCGGCTACAGAAGTTCCCGAGCGAAGAAACTGCCTGCCTATGGTGCGCGCGACTTCGTCTTTCGGCAGTCTCGCAAACGCCTTGATAATGCGAATGGCAAACTTCTTTGTTCTGTCCTGCAATCGCTTGGCCTGATCGAGTTTGTTCATAACCCAATCGTTAAGTCATTAAATCGCTAAATCGCTAACTGTTTTCACGCCGGCGGTCTTTGCTCGGATTGAAAGTTCCGCGTGATCAATCGTGCGCCTTTGTCGAAGGTGAGATACGCCCATGCCCATTGAAAGAGGACGAGCAAGCGGTTGCGGAAGCCAACCAAAAAGACGATGTGCACAAACAGCCATGCCAGCCAGGCAGGAAGACCGCTTAGATGCATGAACCTTAAATCCGCGACAGCTTTGTTCCGCCCAATCGTCGCCATTGTTCCCTTGTCCCAATAACGGAAACGTTGTGGCTTACGTCCCTGTGTCATCGCTAGGACATTGCGCGCGGCGTGGCGGCCCTGTTGCATCGCTACTGGCGAGATTCCCGGCAACGGCTGCCCAGTTTGATGCGGAAAATTCGCAAGATCGCCAATCACCTGGACTTCCGGGTGCCCGGGAATGGTAAGGTCGTCGTTCACGATGACGCGGCCGCACCGGTCAACCGGTGCACCGAGAGTTTTCCCGACGAACGACGCAGTGTTGCCGGCCGCCCAAATTTTCACGCGGCAAGGTATAAATTCGCCGTTCACTTCTACTCCTGCCTCGCTAAGTTTCGTTGCCCGTGCGCCGGTGCGCACTTCCACCCCCAGGTCCTCCAGTTGTTTTCGCGCGCTGGCCGATAAGTCCTCTGGATAAGCGGCCAGCAGACGTGGCTCGCCTTCTATTAGAATGACGCGCGCTTGTGATGGGTCGATGTGGCGAAAATTTTTCGCCAACGTGTGGCGGGAGATCTCTGCGATCGCTCCGGCCATTTCGACGCCGGTCGGTCCACCCCCGATGATGACGAAATTCAATGCCGCACGCCGCGCTGCTTCATCTGTGATTTTTTCTGCATACTCGAACGCCAAAAGAATCCGGCGGCGCAGCTCAATCGCGTCCTCGAGGCTTTTTAATCCGGGGGCGAGTTTTTCCCACTCGTCATGCCCAAAGTAGGAGTGTCGGGCGCCGGTCGCGAGGATGAGGTAGTCATAATCGATATCCAGATCGACCGTTTTTACTTTTTTGGCATCGACATCAACGGATTGCACCTCCGCAAGGATCACTTCCACGTTCCTGCATTTGCTCAAGACTCCACGCACAGGGGCAGCAATATCGGCCGGTGAGAGCGCGGCTGTGGCCACCTGATAGAGTAAAGGTTGGAAAAGATGGTAATTTGTGCGGTCGATCACCGTGACATGCACATCTTTACAGGCAAGCTTTTTGGCTGCCTCGAGCCCGCCAAATCCAGAACCGACAATGATGACGCGCGGTTTTTTTGCGGATGCACTTTCCATGGAGCTTCAAGCAAACTTCAACGGCCGATGGTTGACGTCCAACGTTCAATTCGGCTGCCAGCACGGGACTGCCAGACCCGTCACGCAAAACGCGGTTGTCAAAATTTCGTGTCGAATTATCTTTGCAGCCTTATGCCGAAGCCAATTGCGCGAAGCAAAACACGTAAGGCGGTAGCCAAACGTTTTAAAATCACCGCGCGCGGCAAAGTGTTGCGAGCGCACTCTTCGCGACGCCATTTGTTGTCCGCTAAAAACGCGAAGCGCAAACGGCGGCTGAGCAAAGCAGCGCGCGTGGACAATACCGACGTGGCTCGAATCAAGGCAAACCTGCCTTTCGGCTAAAGCACTGCGCGCACCAGTTTTCTGATTTTATTATTGGGAAATGTCCGGCGGCGGTAGCGCTTCTGCGCTTGGCCGCCTTGTTTTAGTCGTCATGGTCGTGCTCGTAGTCGTGACGCCGTACCACTGCCGGGCGGCCTCTAACGAGTCGGGCGCAGGTTCTGGACTGTAAAGATCCCTCCGATTAACCAGCGTCGTGCAGGAGTTGGCCAGACCGCAAGCAGCAATGAGGAAGAGCAACGCCAGCCATTTCACGGCGTCGATGCAAACAGAAGCCCGATGGCTTGTCAATGCGACGATTTTCGAACCCGAGAGCTTCCGGAGTTCGTGGTTGCGCGTTACGATTCTTGCGAGGAAATTTGTTTTCCGTCAGGGGCTATGGATTGAGGACTTACGAATCCCGCCAGGGCAGGAATGCAGCAACGGTAGTCTGATCCTCCTTGCCGTAGTTCTCTGGCGGACTTTTTGCTCGGTAGGGCGCGTCACTCCGTGCGCGCCGGAGTGGTGATCCGCTATGAGGCTCCTTAAAGTAAAAACGGCGCGCTTTTCGCGAGTGGTCTTTCCCAAGTCGCTGAAAAGGTTCGCGGACAAGCGGATCGTTGGAATCGACTGGGCGCTTATTCGTGAGTAGCAGGATACGGGAGTGCCGTAGCGTCCGCTGTCCTTAGCGGACTTTCTTCATGCCCATCGTGAATGCGCTGAGGACAGCGCACTCTACAGCCCAGCAGAATTAACCCGGCGGCCAGGCCAGCGCACGCTTGCCCAGCAAATGGACATGCAGATGTGGCACACTTTCGCCCGCGTCGGGCCCGCAATTGATCACGACACGATAACCCTTCGACAACTCCAATTTCTTTGCCATGTCGCGCGCGACCAGCAGTAATTTGCCAAGCAGCGCGCGGTCATCATCCTTCGCGTCCGTTAAGCGCGGAACCACCTTTTTTGGCACGATCAGTACATGTACAGGCGCTTGCGGGTTAACGTCCTGAAAAACAACTGCGTCGTCATCCTCCCAAATTATTTTCGCGGGAATTTGTCGTGCGATGATTTTTTCAAAAATGGTCATGATGCTTCAGAGTTCCAGTGCCAGTCACGGGATCAGTGTAAATCTGCGCAATCTAACGCTAATTCAAATACGAAAGCTCGAAGTATCGCATGCTCGCGGATTCGTTTGTTGGTGCTGGATCCGAGATCCACGGGCGACTTCGTTCTCGTCCTCGTCCTCGTTCTCGACTGCGCGTCTAAGAGTTTTCGAGGGACGAGGACGACGACGAGTGAGTCCCGTTTCAACGCACTGAGCAATCCAGTCGTGCAAAATCAGTCGTCGCTGTTAGTCTTTCGCGGACGAAGCAGACAATTTCCTCGCGCAGCGCGTCACAGGCACGCGTCCACGATTTGACGCCGCGAAGGTGCTTCACGCAAGATTGAAGCGAACACAGCCGAAGGTCGTCGGCCCCGGTTTCAATCAAGCTGCTGATTCGCTTTTCAAGAAGATCAAAAAACGCGAGCTCATAACCTGCGCCGGCATGGTGCGCAATGTCCAGTAGCGAAATCGAAATCGGCGGCGGCGAAGGCGCAAAATGCGGCACAATCTCCTTGTAGCCAATGGCTTTGAGCACGTATTGCACAGTCTGCGACAGCTGGTTAAACGCCACGACGTTTTCGTCATTTCGCAGGTGTAAATAAAAAGCAATGCTCTCAGTGACGTGATCGGTGAGCCACCAACTGGGATAACCGGCTTCGTCCGCGGCGCGCGTGATCGCAGCATGCAGCCAATCGCGGCTGAATTCGAACAGTTGTCCGGAATTTGTGCGAAGATATGGAAATTCTTCCTTAAACGCGACCATGATTCTTGTCCCGGATGTTGCGCGATCCTGGCGTGGAATTCTGCGGCGTCTCAGAAGGAAACAACTCCCGCTGGAGCGCATTGGGTTTTACGCGACGTCCCAACGTATGAATGGCGTCTACAAATTCATCGACATCCTGAAATCGCTGGTACACGGAGGCGTAACGCAAATAGGCCACTTCATCGATGGCGCGGAGTTTTTCGAGCACTTTCGCGCCAATCGCCGACGACGGAACTTCGCGTCCGCCGGTTTCCAGTTCGTGAACAATCTCGTCCACAATCTCCTCCAGCGTAAGAAGACTCATAGAACGTTTTTCAAACGCTTTCGCAACGCTGGCGGCCAATTTACGGCGATCAAACGGTTCATGTGTTCTATTGCGCTTCACCACGCGGAGGTCAGAGCGTTCGATCTCCTCATAAGTAGTGAAACGATATTTACACTTCAAACATTCGCGGCGGCGGCGGATGCTGGAGGCATCACGCGATTGACGGGAATCGATGACCTTGTCATCACGAGACCCGCACTTGGGGCAACGCATAGTGTTAAGGGGCTAATTACCACACCATAAGTTGTGGCGTCAATGCTTCTTTCGCTAGATTCGCGTGTGCAAAACCGACCCGAGGACGGGCCGCACTCCCAAAGCTTTCGCAAAACCGAATCGATTGCCGTGTTGGATTTTGCACGCAGTGCTTTTGGAGTGCGATGCGTCCTCGCATCGCTTTTGCAGCGAGGATTGAATCTTCAAAAACGACCTGAGAATGCTCGCCGCGTTGACGCATTGACGAGCCGGCGCTACACCGATTCGGAATGCACAATCGCACAACGCGCACGTCTTATGGCCCGTGGCTCGTCGGCCTTGGCGCGGCGCTTTGGGGCACAGAAAGCGCGTGGCGCATTCCGCTTAATGCGCTTTTCGATGCAGAGGTCATCGTCTTCTGGGAGCATGTGTTTATACTCATCATGTTCCTGCCGATCTTGGTCTCGCATTTATACGAGATTCCAAAAATTCACGCACGCACGTGGGGCTTCCTGCTTTTCTCCGGGTTCGCCGGCTCTGCGGTTGGCACAATTTTTTTCACTTTGGCGTTGAAATACGGCAACCTGACGGTGGTGAACGTGATCCTGAATATCCAACCGGTTATCTCAACCATGGGCGCATTCCTGCTTTTTGGTGACCGGCTTGCGCGGCAATTCTTCTTTTACGCTGGCATCGCTATCGTGGCTGGTATTTTCGTGTCTGTTACGCATCCAACCATGATCGGAGTCTCCTTTGCGAGCGCAGGCCTCAATCTCGGCACAGGCTACGCGCTCGTCTGCGCCGTATTCTGGGGACTTTCAACCGTTGCAGGACGCGGTGTCATGATGGGCATGTCCCTCCGACTTGCCTCCAGCATGCGCATCGTCGTTGGGCTCGCCTGCATGACGCTGATTCTTTTGGCCTATGGAAAACTGAACGGCGCAGCGCTCTGGCCCACTGCCGCGCAAGAGCACACCTCAAAAGCTATCCTTTGGTTAATTCTGCTTGCGTCGGTCTCAGGCGGGATTCCGCTCTTGATCTATTATGAAGGCTTGCGCCTCACGCGCGCATCGACGGCAGGCTACTTCGAAATGATGCAAACCCTCGCTGCGGTGTGCATCACCTGGGGCTTCTTCAATGCCAGCCTTCACCTCCACCAGGTCATTGCCGCCATCGTACTCATTGGTGCCGTGGCGATGGTGCACCGCGTGCAACATCAAGTGGAACCGGCACAGCATTACGATTAGAAGCGTGATGCAACAGGCGGCTTTTTAATAAAGCTGCAACCTACGGCGGTATTACCCAGTAATCGGTTGGGTTCTTGGTTCCCTTATATTTGAGCAGATGTCGTTTTGCTGCCGGGTAATCGTCGTGAATTAACCAGAACAAGTCTTCCAACACTGGCCGCTCAAGAAACAGACGATGTTTCCTGAGAAAATCCTTTTTCGAAAACGAAACGTCGACCAGGTCAATCTTTCCGGGAAGCTGTTTCTCGTAGTAGAGGAACGTCTGAATTTCGTCCAGATTTGTGTCCGGTGAGAACTGTTCCGGCAAACCGATTGAATCGACATTGTACAAAAGTTTTCCGAGAAGCAGCACGTTATCGTCAGACGCAACGTAAATCGTCAGCCTGTTTACCAAGGCCTGCAGCCCTGATTTAAAGTTTTGATTAAATTCTTCTCTATCGACGTTGGGAGCTAGAAATATTACGTGATCCAATTTCAGCCTTTGGGCGCTCGGATTGTTGTACAACTGTTGCAGCGCGAGACAGACGAGCCGGCAACCGAGACTGTGTCCGATGATGATGATTTTGGCCGGTTTAACTTCGTTGTTTATCGTCTCCAGGAGATCCACAAGATGATTTGTCGACTGAGGTATCTGAAGGATGTCGCGGCTGTAGCCCAGGACCGATTCGTTGCTGGCCCAATCGAATGTAAGAACGTTCGCATCGATATCCAGGTCCCGCGCTATCTCGGCGCAGTACGCTGTGCTGACCGGAAATGAAAGCCGGTAACCATGGATCCAAAGGACTAAAGGTTTTTCAGACTGATCTTGAAGGAACTTGAGAAACGCCGGATACGGAATGGATTCGACTTTCTTGATCGCACTAGCGTCGATCGGCGAGCCTGCTGGGTGGTGCTGTGGTACTTGCACCGTTATCAACCCGTACGAAGGTCGGCCCGCGTATTGGCCAAGATAAGTGACGTTCCCATCGACAGTAGGACCTGCTTTTCTGTCGGTGACGTAACCGATTATTTCGTTGAAGTTTCGTTTGACAACAAACGGTCGAATTTTGCCTTGTAGCAGTTTTGTCAAAACCGCGCCGAACTGCGCGGGAATCGGGAAATAAAAAGCCGTAACCAATCCAAGTATGTAACAGAGAAGCGCAAGAAAAAGGACAAGGGCGGCTGTTCTTCGCACGACCTTGACATTTAGTTTTGTGCCGTGCTGGTGTGAAGCACGAACTCACTTCCTTCTAACCCCGTTCCCGTCAGCACGCGCAGTTCTTGGGCCTGTAGCAAGCTAACTCGTCTGCTTGGATCCGCTGACTGCTGTCGTTCTCTCCGGAAATTCGAAACCGACCTTCGAGTCCTCTAGTTTCAAATAGGCGGAGAATGGGCGTCCGCGTTTTGAGATGAAGCCTTCGAGGAGATCGGTCTTGCCGGTGGCGAGGAGTTTCTGCGCCTGCTCCTTTGAAATGTCCCGGCCAAGAATTGTTTTGCTTAGCTTGAATTTGCAGGGTTTTCGGTCGGCCTGCGAACGCTCGCAAATGTAGCTGTTTTCGGTTTCAAAGACTTTTCCACCGCACTTCGGACATTTGCCGACTGATTCCTTCCCTGTGAAATCAATTTTAGCGGCCGGCTCTTTCGGCTTCCGTTCTCTTTTTGCCTTTGGATCGCGTTTTTCGAATTCGAAACCGACGTCTTTTTTGTCGGTCAACACGAGATACGCTTTGAAAGGTCTGCCCTTGCGCGAAATAAACCGCTCGAGCAAATCGGTCTTGCCGGTTGTGAGCAGTTTGTTCACCTGTTCGCGATCGATCGAACGTTGCAAGATGACTTTGCCCGATCGAAAGTCGCACGTTTTGTTCGGACCAACTGAATTCTCACAGACATAGCTCATTCCCCCCTCGAAGACCCGTCCGCCGCACTTGGGACATTTGCCAAGCGGCTCCTGCCCTGAAAAATCGACCTCTTGGGTCGCGCCATTTTGCTGACCGTTCGGACCAAAATCGAACTCAGCCTTGAACTCGTCGCCTAGCCTGAGCATGGCATCGAACCGTTTGCCCTTCTTGCTGCGGAAACCGCTTAATGGACCGACCTGCTTATCGCGCACGAGAGTCTCAAATTCGTCACGCGTTAGCAAACGGCCGGCGATGGTTTTCCAAATCGTGAAATCGCACTCATCGTTCGTGCAGGTGAAGCTCTTGAACCGCTCGACAATAGGGGAGCCGCACTTGGGACACTGGCCGAACGGTTCTGTGTCGGGCATGTGTTCGTCGGGATGAAAATGTTTGGCCTTGCCGACGATGTCCTTAGTGAGGTCCCGAATATCGCGCATGAACGCGTCGCGCGTGAGCTTGCGATGTTCGATTTCGCGCAGACGAAATTCCCATTCGCCCGTCAGCTCCGGGCTGGTCAATTCAGGCACTGCACTCTTTAAGAGCATGATTGTCTGGATGGCTTTGGGTGTCGGCTGCAGCTCTTTGCCCTGTCGTACGAGATAATGCGCTGCAAGCAGCGTCTCGATTATCGACGCGCGCGTAGCCGGCGTGCCAAGCCCTTTCTCTTTCATTGCATCCCGCAATTCTTCGTCTTCAACCAGTTTGCCCGCCCCTTCCATCGCGCTTAGAATTGTCCCTTCGTTGTAGCGAGCGGGCGGCTTCGTCTCATCCGTTTTGATTTCGACGCGCACCGTCTCAACGCGTTCGCCGTGCGTGACTCTCGGCAGATTTTCGTCCGGCTTTTCGCCGGCACTTTCGCGTCCATAAACCTCGAGCCAACCGGCCGCGACGAGAATTTTTCCTTCCGTCTTGAACGGTTCGCCTTCCACGCGGGTGATGCGTGTGGTGTTTTCGTATTGTGCAGGTGGAAAGAACACTGCGACGAAACGCTTCGTCACCATGTCGAACACTGCGCGCTCGGAATTATCCAGGGAGCGAGGAACGGTGCCGGTCGGAATGATTGCAAAGTGATCACCCACTTTGGCGTCGTTAAAGATCCGTTTATTGGGCTTAACCCAATTATTATCGAGCACTTTGCGCGCGAATGGGTTATCGATTTTTGCTAACGCCGATCTTACGGTCGGAAAATAATCCTCCGGCAGAGCGCGCGAATCCGTGCGCGGATATGTGATGGCTTTGTGCCTTTCATAAAGCGCCTGCGCGATTTGCAGGGTGCGCTTCGCGGAGAAACCGAAGCGGCTGTTCGCTTCGCGTTGCAAGGCAGTGAGATCGTAGAGCTGCGGTGCGACCTGAGTGCTCGGTTTTTTCTCTTCGAGTTCGATCACACCCTGGCCGCCACTGCACTTGCGCTGGATTGCCTCGGCGATTTCGCGATGCCACAATCGCGGCGCAGCGCGATGCTCCTCCCAAAGCGATCCGTATTCAGAGTCAAGCCGCTGCTCAGCGTCGGGCAAATTCAATTGGAGCCGAGCAAGCAATCTCTTTGCTCGCTCGATTTCATCTTCGTCTTTTTGGAATGCTTCATCGAACCAGCGTCCCGAATATTCGCCAGCAGCGGCGCGGAATGCGCCGGTGATCTCGTGCAACTCGCGCGGCTTAAATTCCTTAATCTTGTTCTCCCGATCGACGATGATTGTCAGCGTAGGCGTTTGAACGCGGCCAAGTGACGTGACGGTGCTTCCTCGGCCGCCGCTCAGCCGCAACGTAAATGCGCGCGTAGCGTTGATGCCGACGAGCCAGTCCGCCTCGTTTCGGCTGCGGGCAGCACTGGCCAACGGTTGCAAGTCGGTGTCGCTGCGCAACCGCGCGAACCCATCGCGAATGGCCTCAGGCGTCATCGATTGAAGCCAGAGACGTTTGATCGGCTTTTTCGTTCCGGCGTATTGGACGATGTAGCGAAAGATCAATTCGCCTTCGCGACCCGCGTCGCAGGCATTGATAATATCGGAAACGTCTTTGTCTCTGATGAGCTTGCGAAGAACGTTGACGCGACCGCTCATTTTGTCCGCGGGCTCGAGCTCGAATTCCGTGGGCATAATGGGCAGCTTCTTCATGTCCCATTTGTCCTGCTCTTTCATGGAAGCCGGCACTGCGAGCTCAAAGAGGTGGCCGATCGCCCACGAGATCACGTATCTCTCGTTGTCGTAGTACTCTTTGCCTTTCTTAAAGCCGCCGAGCGCCTTGGCGATATCGCTCGCGACTGAAGGCTTCTCGGTGATTATGAGGGATTTGGACATGGGGCAGGAATCGAACTCAGTTAGAGCGTTTTTGCAAGTCAGAGCAGTTTTGCATGACGCAGTGCGGGGCTTTGCAACGGGTAGGGCGGGCAGTCCTCTGCACGCCGTTCGTTCGGCGCGCACGGAGTGACGCGCCCTACCAAAAAATCTTTGATTCAGCCCAGCTTAACGAAATATTTTCCGGGCAACTGCTTGACCAGGCGTTTCAGCTCCAACTGTAACAATGTCGATGAAACAGCGGCACTCGGCAACTCGCTCTTCGCCGCGATATCGTCAATCGAGGTCTCGGTCGCATCGATCGCGTCGTACACCCGCCGTTCTTCGGTGGATAGCGGCGGCAAC
>WNFQ01000904.1_pt1 | contig 31395 bp, 40 predicted proteins | sample 5400171 | NCBI WGS metagenome assembly WNFQ01 (sample SAMN13153356, study PRJNA577476) | soil metagenome | isolation source: 20 cm soil under Madrone tree | place: USA:California | collected 2016-06-14
CCTTCGAGTTCCTCAACATCCTCCAAGCCCATGGCTTTCCCAAAGTCATTGGTGTCCTCCTCATGATGATGTGCGATGAGACTCGAAAGTCGCGCAAGCCCAACTCGAACAACCGAGGCGCGTAGGTCACGTGTCCGCGCTCCGGCTCTCCCACTTCCGGTCCACAATGCCAGACGAAGGAACACACAGGACCCATCGTCCCTCCCAGTCAGGTAAAAAGGCAGAAAAGAAGGCAAAAGCGAAGAAAGGCCATGTCTCGAATGATAAAGTATATTTCCTGATCATTTGTTTCTCACAGCCTCACGCTCTCTCGAGGCATTTGCACCCAGATCAGGTAGACGAGCAGAAAGGCAGGGTCGTCGCGCAGCAGAAAAGGATCAAACTCGCCTTCATGTTCCCCTCGTGAACCGTTCCCTTTATGATGTTCCGCCACCGGTTATAGTAGCCGTCGTTGGCCCACCAGGCGTTGGAAAGAGCACCCTTGTCAAGTCCCTCGTCCGCAGATATACTAAGCAGACACTCAACGACATTAGAGGGCCTGTGACAGTAATCAGCGGTAAAAAAAGGAGGCTCACATTAATCGAGTGTAATAATGACCTTTCTTCAATGATCGACATCGGCAAAGTCGCGGACCTCATTCTTCTCATGATCGACGGATCGTTCGGTTTCGAGATGGTGAGTACATAAATCCCTTTCTCATAGATCAGCAACGCATTATTCGTATAGGAAACCTTCGAGTTCCTCAACATCCTCCAAGCCCATGGCTTTCCCAAAGTCATTGGTGTCCTCACTCATTTGGATCTCATCAAAAAGGCGGCCACGTTACGCACCACCAAGAAAGCTTTGAAAAAGCGCTTCTGGGCTGAAATCTATCAGGGTGCAAAGCTTTTTTACCTGTCTGGCGTCCTCAACGGACGCTATCCCGACTCTGAAATCCTCAACCTATCCCGTTTCATCTCTGTCATGAAATTCCGCCCCCTTATCTTTCGCAATGCCCACCCATACCTCCTTGCAGACCGTTTCGAGGATCTAACTCCTCGTGAACAAATCCGTCTATCAAAAGGCAAATGTGACCGTACCGTCACAGTCTACGGCTATCTTCACGGCACCAACCTACGAGACGGCACCAAGGTGCATATTCCCGGCGTCGGAGATTTGGATATCAACAACATCACGCTGCTCGGCGACCCATGTCCATTTCCCACTCCTGAGTCAGAGAAGCGGCGGAAACTCAGCGAGAAGAAAAAATTCCTCGTCCATGCACCGATGAGCGACGTTGGCGGCATGATGTATGACAAAGATGCTGTGTGGGTCAACGTCCCCGGTAGTTTTACACGTGGAAATAGAGATGGTGAGGTTCTGCAGCACTTCGCCTTACAGAAACACTGAAAATCTTTAATTAGTACTTCAGGGCGAGGGTGAACAGATGGTGATGGATTTGCAAGATGTCAGCGAGACTTTAGAAAATGCTGTTGCTCGCAGCCAGATTCGCCTCCTTGACTCCTCCTCCAAGTATCTCTCTCTCGATCCTTCCTCTAGCCGACATACTCGTGTAGAAGATGATTTGATGAGTCAAGGAAGCGACAGAGAAGATGAGGGACAGGAAGGTGAAGACCTGGCAAGTGGCTCCGATGGAGACTTCGACGATGAGGAGCTACCGTACAACGAAGATGAAAATGTAGAATTGCATTTCACAGGGCGCTCAGCTCACCGAGCCGGCCATCGATCAGCAGATATTCTATCAGAAACCCGTGAACCTAAAGGAACCGGCGTCGATTTCGCAGAAAGTGATTCAGACCTCGGGGGCGATGGTGGCGGAAGCATAGGCATGCACATCGACCTACCCAGAGACAGCGACGTGGACTTGCCGACAGACACTGACGATGATGAGGCAGAAGAGGAGGTTCCCAAATGGAAATCTAACTTAATAGACCAAGCGCACGCATCGTTCAAGCTGGCGCAACGAAGCAAAGGAAAGGACTGGACCAGACTTATCTACTCCACCGCCTTGTCCCCACGTCAAATCGTGCAGGGTGATCCAAGTGCAGCTGACAGGGAAAAGGATAACGAGCACGACAACCATGATGACTTTTTCACATTGAAAAAGACGATAGATGTGGATGCCGACTCCTTGGATGCCACTAAAGAAACATGTCCTTCCGGTCAGTTAGAAAAATGGGAGAACGAGGAGACGTTCGACTCTATTCGACACCTGTTCATCACAGGTAGAGATGACCCTTCCGCTGCCAACGGCCCTGATGACCATGACGCCCCTACGGATGACGATGGCTCTGACGAGGACGAGAAAGTTAATTTGGATGATGAAGACACCCCAAAAGAGGCTAACTCCCGAACTGCATCCCTTGTGGCCAAAAAAGAAGCCCTCAAACGCAAATTCGACGAGCAGTACGATGACCCAGAATCGTCCAGACAAGACTTTTACACCGAGGCTAAGGAAGCCATATCCGCCCAACAAGCTCTGAACCGTGCCGAATTTGCGGACGTCGACTCTGCTACGCGCGCACTTGTGGAGGGTTATCAACCTGGCTCATACGTTCGCATCGAAATCAACTCCGTTCCGTGCGAGATGTCTGAACACTTTGACCCTACCCGCCCGTTGATAGTAGGCGGACTCTTATCGGCAGAAGAGCAATTTGGCTTCGTGCAAGTGCGTATCAAGCGCCATCGTTGGCACACACGCACACTGAAGACAAATGACCCCCTCATTCTGAGTTTGGGATGGCGGCGCTTCCAAACGGTCCCCATATACTCGCTTGACGACCATTCGATTCGGATGCGTATGCTCAAATATACGCCGGATCATATGCACTGCTATGCGACCTTCTACGGACCCATATCCGCCCCCAATACAGGATTCTGCGCATTCAATTCCTTAGAGGACTCCGTCGCGGCGTTCCGCATAGCTGCCACCGGTGTAGTGCTAGACATTGACCTATCGGTGAAGATCGTCAAGAAGTTGAAGTTAACTGGGGTTCCGTACAAGATCTTCAAGAATACAGCCTTCGTGAAGGACATGTTTTCCAGCGCGCTAGAGGTAGCCAAGTTCGAGGGTGCAAACCTCAGGACAGTGTCCGGCATACGTGGTCAAGTAAAAAAAGGGCTGCCAAAACCAGACGGGGCATTCAGAGCAACATTTGAGGACAAGGTGTTAATGAGTGGTGCGTGTTATCACTCATTGAGCTAACTTCTATTCACACCTTGCCTCAGATCTGATATTCCTTCGCGCTTGGTGCTCAATCGAACCACGCATGTTCTACAATCCAGTGACATCCCTTCTTCTCTCCAGTGGTTCACGATGGACGGGTATGCGTCTTACGGGTCAGGTTCGGCGTGAACATAGCTTGTCTGCGCCGCATCAACCCGATTCTGCATATAAACCCATCGAACGCCCCGGTCGGCGCTTTAATCCACTTAAAATTCCTCGCAAGCTACAAGGGGCACTCCCTTATGCATCCAAACCGAGGCTCATGAAACCACAGAAGAGGAAGACTTATCTCCAGAAGCGCGCCGTGATACTCGAGCCAGAAGAGAAGAAGGCTTTAGCAGTAATGCAACAAATGCGAGCACTCAGAAAAGAGGCAATCGCGCGGAGACGAGACAAAAAACAGGAGCGGACAGAAAGTCGGAAGAGGCGTCTTGAGAAGGATGAGCGGAAGAAAGGTGAGAAGAAAAGGGAGGAACGGAAGGAACAAATGCGAATTGCAGGGATCAAAAGCAAGCGTGAGGCAGAGAAAGAGGATGGGGTCAGTCGAAAGAAGAGGAAGACACAGTGATGACTGGTGTGTTACGTTGTCCCCTGCTCCAATGACCAGTATAACCATTGGAAAGACGCCAGGATTAATGGCTCCCCTCTTTTCAAGCCTCGCTCAACGTCACAACCCAGGTATGGGTTCTTACGAACGCTATGTAGTCAAATCCTGTAATTAGAACCCGCGACAGCTACAGTGGTTCACCCCAGCCGTTTAGTGATAAGTTCGCTCATCAGCGCCTGCGACGTCATTTGGCAATTTTCTTTGGCGATCGAACGATCGACGCACACTGGCCTGTAGGCGACAGCAGACCCCGGAGAGTCGTCTAGAGAGGCGCGTTCGGCAAGCCCGAAGAATGCATACCAGAGCCGCGAAAGTCGCGGCAGTATAGAAGATCGTCGAACTTCGGAATCACGCTGCGGCGCGTGCACGCCTTCTTTTCTGCATGCGGCGGTTACCCGCTTCGCGTCTGGATGTGGATGGTACTATGGACCGACCAGGAATCAGACTCCGAGTCTTCACACTGCGCGGGTAGCGCGACGAAGGAATTCAGGCTAGATGTGACCAGTTCATCCTTCAAGTCGCTTTGGAGCGGATTCCGAGTAATGAGACGATATGGCTTGACTAAAACACCCCATATGCCACGCTGCCTACTAAGTCAAATAATATCAAGGCTTGTCTTCCTTCATTAGATATCTTACCATTCGCCAGTGAAGTGGATACAAAGAATTCTGTTATACAGTGTCTCCGTGTTACCAAGAGACAATCATTCACCCGTGGGGGTATGTCGCAGCCGGCCATCCGGAACGGCCCATGCCTTATGGATCGCCTTGAGAGAGATGTGAAGCCCGTGAAGCCGTGAAGAGTTGGGTAGAGTAAGGTACTGAACCTGGAGTCACAAGGAGTCATATCGTCATCGATAAGTATCAATTGTAACAAGGGCTAAGAGGGTTGCCATTCACCACGCAGACTATTTCAGTGAAATCGAAGTCGCTCGCCAAGAACCCCCGCCAGTTCTAAACCATCGTCAATCGTGAAGTTCGCGCAGCGCACCACTGCTACATCCTCCAATGGAAACACGTCAACCGCCTGTCCTTCGGGAATATGGCCATCCGTCGCCCGCGCTCTCGCACGGATCGCCTCAATAATGGCTGTTCCGCTCAGTCGCTGACAGTTAACCAACTCCAGACTTCGGAGCCTTGGCAATAACATTGTGCCATTCGCGTTCGGCGCGAGCATACCCACAACTCTGTCTGCCATGTCGCTCGCGACAATTTTGAAGTCCGTCAACGATTGAGCACGGGAGAACAGCCATGCGAAATCTTTCGTCCGCATATCGGCATAATCCATTTCCAGCACATTCAACGGCGCGGAACTGCGGCTCAAAAGGCTACGAAGGCCCATTCCCGTCGCGTGGTCGCTATGGGGCGACTGAGAGTAATCAGAAAATTCGTCATCAGAATCGCCATCCTCAAGGGCACATTCAAAACCATATGCTAGCGAGCAGGGTGGTGGATGAGGAGCCGTTGCTGGAGTGGGAGAAGAAGGCTCACTTGTGCTTGTCTGAGACTCAGCACTCGAGCTTTGAGGGGGGGAAACCGAGGGGTCGATTGGCTTGCGTGAAGGAAGAGGAAGGTAAGGGTTAAAGACCGGAAATTCAAAGTCAACGTTGAGGCGTTCGAGGTAAAGTTCCCGTAAGGCAGGAGTATGGAGATACGAGAATATGATGCGTGTGGCGAGTGTACCATGTAAGATGAGAGAGCGTAATCGCGGAAGTGAAACGATGGGCGGTGGGTGTAGAATATCCTCCAGGGTGATCACAGGCTCCGACATGGACCCCGTGAAGGAGAAGAACTCAAGCTCGGGACAAACGGTGAGGAATCGAAGAAGGTCGTCGGGGCGTATGCTCAGAGTTAATGGGCTCTCTTTAATCGAGAGTGTCACGAAGCGGAGTGGGCTCAGGATGAGAGGTGAGGGGAGCTTGGACATTATCACGGTCATGTATAAGAGGTTAGAAGTCAGGGATATCGTGTACGGTTTGAATGTGCCAGAAGGTGGGGCGTCCCCCACAGCGGCTGCTTGTGCTTGAATATTTTCTGTCATCGAGTCCATCTCCGCCATGTCGAGAACGTCGATCTCGAGCTCCTCGAGTTTCGGATCGCCGTTTCCTCTATCCCAGGATTCACCGAAACGGACGGCCTCTTCCTTCGCACCTCCAATAGTACACGAGCGCCATCTGTTTAAGTGATTCAAGAATGGGGAGAGTAAAGGGAGAAGGCTATCCCTCGAGAGGACGTTAATGTCTGCATCAAATGGAAGGCCACAGCTGCGCGCAAGGTAGAAATTGGAGATGCGATTGGCAAGGTGGAATGACAAGGAGCAGTCATCGAGGACGATGTACTGGAAGAGGCATGGGGAATTGTCTGTGATGGTCTTCCAGCGGCGACAGACCTTGCTGATGGTGACTGCAGCGAGAGAATCCGAGTGGGTACACCAAGTGAATATATCAACCAGCAATTCTGTTGGGAGTCGCTCCATGCGCACGTCGAGGCCGTGCCTTATCCGATGCGCTTATTATCACTTATCTGAAACTTATCACTGCGTTATTACATAATTCCTTAAACTGTTAAACTGTGGCTGTCGGACTTCTAATTGTGAGCGAACTCTAATCATTATCGTCGCGCTGTATCTGTCAACCACTCTCACAAAATGCCCGGTGTACGCGATATCAGGTGCGTCCTGTTACCTTGCTCCTTGAAATGATTTTTATCGTACTACGCTTCTCAGTGCAGAGGATTTTATTGCCGCATATGCGTCGCATCTGAAGCGATCGGGCAAGCTTGAAGTCCCTACTTGGGTCGATATTGTCAAAACGGGGGCGTACAAGGAGCTTGCGCCTTATGATCCAGACTGGTACTATGTCCGTGCTGGTGCGTTTATACATGAGGTCTTTATGTGTCGTCAGCATGCTGACTTGATTGTAGCCGCCGTTGCACGACATATCTACCTCCGCAAAGATGTTGGAATTGGTGCCCTTGCAAAACTTCATGGAGGCCGCAACCGTCGCGGGAACCGACCTTCACATCACGGAGATGCTTCTAGCGCTGTCCAACGCAAAATCTGTCAATCACTTGAGAAGATTGGCGTGCTTGAACAGGGACCAAATGGTGGACGCCGTATTTCACAGGATGGTCAGCGAGACCTCGACCGCATTGCCACCGCCGTTGTGGAGGCAGTACGGGAAAAGGAGGAAGACGACGAGGACGAAGAGGAGGACGAAGATGAAGAATAAGCATGACACCTCTCGCTACATTACGCGGCGCGTAACTCCTTTCACTGAGATCGTATGCCCCAATCACAAAGGATATGCCTCCAACACGCCTCTCGAATAGGCGCAACTTAGTGTTGCGATGTGATTGATGCAAATTACCCGCGTTGTAAATGGTGGGGGTAGAATTGAAGGTCTTCCTTCTATTTAGCTCTACCAGCGCGAGGATTTCTGGGCTGCACTGCTGGTGTTTTTCAACTTATGCCCAGACGGTTTGAGGCCGAGTTCGAGCTGCGCGGGTCATGTGGACCTTTGTTTTTGGCAAAGTCAGGGTTGGACCCAGAATGCAATGGATTGGCATGTCAGATTATTTGCCAACAGAAGGAACCCAAATTTTGCGGAAGCGCGCGAGGAAAGAAATGTATGAAATACGTATCCCATCAACCACATTTCTATATGTTCATGTACATGATAGCTTTTGAGGTGACAAGCGAAAGCAGTACTGTACTAGTCCAAATGGTTGTCAGCGCGCGTGCTTTTATCTGTACTCTTCGCCCGAGGCGGCCCTACCCCCTGCCCAAATACCCTGACAAGTCTTAATAGGCCAATCAATGGGGATGCCGATATCTTGAACGGATTGGAGGTATCGTCTAAGGAAAATAAAGAGACGAAGACAGAGAGTAAGGGTAACCGGATTCGTGGATGTGGTGCGGGAGGGATTCGGGAACAAGATCTCACCTCTGGCGCGTGCAACACGTCTTCATCGAGTGCTGATGCGCTGATGGTTCGCTTTCATCTAGTGACATGGCGTCATGAACGGTGCAGTCCTACTCTTCGATGCTGCAAGCCGAGTTGCCGTTTATGTCTGTGTGGCAGACAATCGCCGTACCGAGCGCACGCACTCCCACTCCCAGTCGTGCGTAACTTCTATGCTGCTACCGGAAAAGGCACCCGTGCCGCCATTCTTGCCCTCGTCCCTCGGCATTAGCCCTGACAGCGGAAAAAATGTGACCGGCGTGGTGCATGATATACTTGGGTAGGGAGAGCGGAAGGAGGGTCAGAAAGCACGTAAATGGAGCAGTTGTCCACGGATACATCATCGGGGGGTGAATCGGGTGATTTCCTGTTGTTGATCGAGAGTACTCGACTTGTGAATCTGGCGATCCCACGGGACCCGAGCGAGAGCGGGGATGACTGAGATGTGACTGTATCCAAGGATAGTATTCCATCGGCGGTTATTGAGAAGCTAAATGGAGCCAAATGATTAAAATGTAGCCATGTATTTGTGTTAGTTGTAATCCACATCGGCACGGCATGCCAATCGCAATCGCACCGGTTTCGGTTTCGGTTTTGAATGATACTCGGTGCCCTTGAACTGCGGGACGCATTTGTGCATGCGCTGGAACAATGGGTCACATGGGCTGTTGTGTTGAGATCGTTTATAATAAGTTAAGACTCATGCCTACTGTGGAGGACTCGGACTCGGAGTCTGAGATGCGCATTCCGTCCGGAGAATGAGGACAGATCTGCACACCGTAAATCTCGGCATGTCCACTGGGCACAACAAACACGGAAGAAATCTTGTAGCTTGGGAACCGGGACGAGGGCCGCGCGAGGGGGTCCGGGGGAAAGAGAAAAGCACCGTACTTAAGCAGGTATATGTATGCGAAAACAATGCCTAGGACAATGCCTAGGACGCGTGCCGGGCTGCAAGCCTGAGGTCCGAGACCGTCCTGTCGGGCCGGCCGCCAGCGCAGCGTGTTAACAGCGTGTTACTGTACCGCCCAACCTCATGGATGGCACCTGAGGCCTGAGCAGGAATGGCCGTCTGAATGTACCGAGATTATGCCATGCACCCTTCGTGATGGTAGTAACACCTCCCAGATATAAGTCGACCCTACATTGCCCATGCAAGATCCGAAGGCATAAGTACAAAATACAATACAAGTATATTGTTGGCGGTCATGCGCCCCTCGCGTCATACTTCAACGCCTCCAGTTGCAATATGTTTTTCCTCCCTTGGAGAACAAGCGAGTGGAGGAAGTGGTGCATAGCCACAGCAATGAGAGCGAAACTCCACCATACGATATTGATTAGACCCTGACCTGCGAGTATGCAGTAGGTTGGAGCTATTGCGGTGACTGCATAAACTAGCGCATAATTTGGTGGGGGGATACGGACACCCAGCGTGTTGTCCTCGAGCTGGGAAAGCACCGCAAGTCCCAGCAGGGCTATAGCATGGAGCAACGCAAATGACATATCGAGGGGAATGCGTGAGGGCTGAGCACTTGTCAAAAGGAACAGGCTGAGGGGGTTTGTTCTTCGAAAGAGATATATAGCGTATCTGAACCAGCAACTTGAATAGATCACAGGAGAGTAGAGACCAATGAGAACGGACAGGAGAGTAAAAGAACCCATGACGGTATGCAGGGATAACCAAACTTGCCGATCAGATATATCGTTCTCCGCCTTCAGTGTCTTTATTACTTCTTCCTGCTCTGAAAGGTGCTATTAGATGGTCTAGAGAATGTCGACTACGCCACACGACCACGATGCTCACCTTGATCGTCCAACACAGCCGCATCTGCGGGCAAGTTGTCTTCGTCGCTTACAAGTGCGAAAGGGGTCCTCTTCTTAAGTGCCGGGGTGACTTGCATCGGCGTTGTTGTGGTAGCTGGAGAAGGATGAGCCGTGTGGGGGCCTACATGGTCGACGGCGACGGTCCGGTCAGAGCCGCGTGACTTGCCCCGCAATATCCATTCAATTCCACACAACACAGGAGTGTGTTGATTTCGAGTCGACTCGAGTCAGACTCGGAGGTGGCCATTCACGCATTCATTCCTGGCAGATTGAGTCCTGTCTCCCATTCGTGCATTCAGTCCTCTGTATCATGTAACGACTGCTTGTATCAATCTACACGCGGCCCGAGATCAACCCTCTTTGCAGAATGCCTGCACCACCTCCTGCCATTGAAGAAAGACAATTCGATGATACTCCCATAGACAAGCTCCCCGAGGACTTTCGACAACAGTTCAATTACATCGATGAAACGCCCTCAGACTCGGATGATATCTCGGACGGCGGTGATGATCTTCATTCTGACGAGCCGGACGATGATTTGGCAAGGGTTGAGGATGAAGACTGGGAAATTACGGAACGGGGTAGGTGCTCAAATCTGGCGCTGCAACATTTCTCTTTTGATTCCCTTTTATCAGACTTTACGAAACAATACAATCGCCTGCGACAGCATCTTGCCGTGAACTCTGGGAATGCGCAGGGCGTGGCCTCTGCGATCAAGCAAGCGACATCAGTCGCCTCTCTTCCAGCTGTCAACCGTCCAAAAGCAGCGACGCCTGCCAAATCGCCTGCGTCGGATCAATTGCTCGCCCTTGCCAAGTTCTCATCTCGTTTGGCTAAGATCGATGTTCCCTACACGATGGGCGCGGGTGTCAATAGAAAGGGACCCAGCTCGTATGCGAACATGAAGGACAAGTCCGATCGTGCGACAAACGAGCAGGTGCTCGACCCCCGCACCCGCATCATACTTTTCAAGATGATTGGCCGCGGCTTGATCCACGAGGTCAACGGGTGTGTCAGCACCGGTAAAGAGGTGAGGAGCTCATCATCGCATCGATCGTGGCATCCTACGTCCTTCGTTCGGTTCTGAACGGATGATTCTCACTAGGCCAATGTCTATCATGCTCTAACGCCCGAGTTCGCACATTTGGCGCTCAAAATCTACAAAACTTCGATCCTAGTTTTCAAGGATCGCGATAGGTACGTGACGGGTGAACACCGCTTCCGTCGGGGCTACAGCCGTAAGAACCCTCGAAAAATGGTGCGTCTATGGGCGGAGAAAGAGCTACGCAATCTCAGGCGTCTCCGCGCGGTTAATGACTAACGGTAGGGCGTCACCCCGTCTGAAAGACGCCGAGATCAATGACCAATCGGTCTACGCGTCTCTGTATTTCGATCTCATACTCAACATTCGCAAGCTCTTCCACCAGTGCAAGCTCGTGCATGCCGATCTCTCCGAATACAACATCCTCTACCACGAAGGCCACCCATTCATCATCGACGTCTCTCAGAGCGTGGAACATGACCATCCGTCCGCTTTCGACTTCTTAAGAAGCGACATAAAAAACGTGGAGGACTTTTTCGCAAGGATGGGAGTTCGCTGTCTTGGTCTGCGGCGCTGTTTCGAGTTCATCGTAAAGGAAAAACTGGACACTACAGAAACGCTCAATGATGAAGATGTGCTCAAACAGTGGCTGGAGTTGACCGCCTCAGAGGCCCCATCCGGAAATGATGATGCCACCAAAACGGCATCCGGACAATCCGCACATGAAGATACTGTATTCAAACAATCGTACATCCCTCGTACACTCGGCGAACTCTACGACCCTGAGCGCGAAGTGGCGGCGCTTTCGCTTAACAATTGGCAGAAGCCGATTTATGCCGACACGATCGAGCTAGTCCGGCCGGCTAAAAGAGATCCAGGAGAGGCAGACGATGCACAGCTTGATGATGGCGAGATACCGATCTCACTGCCCCAAGACGGCCCTCAGGACAGCGAGAGCAACCCTAACAGCGAAGTGGAGGGTCAGGACATAAAACCTTTTGAGGACAAACGTCCACGCGGCCATCGCCACGAGGACCGCGAGCTGAAAAAGGTATATATATAGCATTCATGTACACATCATCGTCTAACTGTCGTACCTAGGAGCGGAAGAAAGCCACAAAAGATGAACAGCGTGAAAGGCGAAAATTGAAGATGCCTAAGGCAGAGAAGAAGAAGCGTATAAAGGCTTCGCACTAACACTTGTAGTGGTGATTTCTCTTCCTGTGATGTTATAGTCCGCGCAGCAGTTACATAGGGAGGACTCAGGCATCTGTGATACACCCATGACTGGCATCTTCCACGACTTTGATGTACTTATACAATGTCCCCTGCTGTGCTTTGTATGGCGGGGGGATCCAGTTCTGCCTGCGGTGTTTGAGTTCATCCGCTGGTACCTGTAGGTCAATTGTATTTTTAACGGCGTCCACCGAGATAATGTCTCCATCTCGGACAAGTGCAATAGGCCCGCCTACTTGCGCTTCCGGGACAACGTGGCCAATTACGAACCCATGGGAACTTCACGGAGGCAAAAAAATTCGGCAAAAAGTCAGGAACACAACACGTTCTGGGGGTCAGTTGAAGGTTGCTCACCCTCCACTGAACCTTCCGTCAGTCACACAGGCGACATCTTGGCCAAGACCTGCACCCATTATCAGACTGGTGGGTTTGAGCATTTCTGGCATGCCTGATTCCACGATTTGTCCATTCAATTGCAATAAACAAAGAACCCTCAAATGACGCACCGGGGCCGCCCTTCGGTCCGAGATACCTCAGAACGACGACAGTTTTCTGGCCCTTTTTGATCGACCCACCCTCCACGGTGTGTACGAATTCTTCCTCAGAATCGAATACACGTGCCTTTCCAGTGAAGCCGAGGCCTTCCTTTCCCGTTATCTTCGCGATCGCGCCTCCGGGCGCAAGATTACCAGTGAGCACCCTGATGGGCACACACTCTCAGAATAGAGTAAGAGAGGATAGATCGTCTGGTTCTGACCTAATGTGACCTGTCTCCTTGATTGGGCTCTCCAAGGGTCGGATAACGTCCTGGTCACTTGACAGTTCCCCATATCTGTGAGTCCAGCGCTCAAGATTCTCTCCTAGAGTCCGGCCCGTGACAGTCATGTTATCGCCGTCAATGAGATTCTTTTTTAATAGGTACGCGAGGATCTCTGCAGCATGTGAGGACTGGGCAGACGTTCAGGATCTCGCAAGTACGTACTGGGAATGCCGCCAATTTGGTATATATCCTCCATCACGTATTTACCGCTTGGCTTGAGATCCGCAATAAATGGTACCCTATCCGACACATTTTGAAAGTCGGCCAGCTCTAGCTTTATGCCTACTGAATGAGCAATGGCAATGAGGTGAAGAACGGCATTAGTAGAGCCGCCGAGAATCATTGTCAGAACCTAGTGCAGAAAAATGGCCATGGAGCGCCGAACTGCACTCTGGAATTCGCAAACTGAACATACCATCGCGTTTTCGAAGGCGGAACGGGTCATGATATCCCTTGGAAGAATGTTCTTTTCCAAGAGGTGGTACATAGTCGCTCCGATTGAGTCGCACTCAGCAAGTTTCTCGGAGCTTTCAGCGGGAAACGAGGATGAGCCTGGCAGTGTCATCCCGAGAGCTTCCGCAGCACTGGCCATGGTATTCGCAGTATACATCTTGCGTCGAAGTAAGCTTGTGAGTTCAAATAATCAGACATAGCATACCCCTCCGCACGCGCCTGGCCCCGGGCATGCATGACGCACGGTGCTATACCGCACCTTCTCTGCTTCGGATGTTTGACCGTCTTGCAAGTATTTTCCATACGACTGGAAGGCGGAAACAATGTCTAATTGGGGAGCGCCTTCGCAGGAACCAGGACGAATGGTGCCGCCGTATATCATGAGGCCGGGACGATTTAATCTACCAACTAGCAGAAGGTTACGACATTGTACTGAAACAACGTAACATATTTATAGAAAAGGACGTACGGGCCATAAGAACACCAGGCATATTTTTGTCGCATCCCGGGACAACAACCATACCATCAAGCCAATGGCCGCCGGCAGCAGTCTCAACTTGGTCGGCGATGAGGTCCCTAGATTGAAGGGAGTAGGACATGCCGCGAGTTCCCATACTGATCCCATCACTGACGCCTACTGTGCCGAACTGGTAGCCAATAATACCAGCATCAGAGAGGGAAGCCTTGGCGCGCTGTCCCAAGCCTAGTAAATGACGATTGCAACTAAAAGGAGACCTTAGTCGCACGGAGAAATGCCGAGTGTGAAAGACTCACGGGTTACCCTCGTACCTGAGAGATAATCAGCCTCAATGAACACAGCTAGAGGAAACTACGTGCCAAACACTCGCCACGCCAACCATGGCCTTGTTGAAGTCATCGTCAGAGTGGATACCATCGGTAGCATAAAGCATTGCCTAGAGAGTAACCACCTCGTATGAACATGGATCATTTGGCAAAGTTAAATTTGAAACTTGCCTGGCTAGCGCCTTGGTCCTTCGGTTGTGTAACGGTCCTAGAGCATTTATTCATAACTGGATTTTCGTCTCGGATTGATAGGCATGATGAGAATGCTCTGGAGGATGCTTGCACAGCATATTTTCTTGAAATACAGACCAGGTATTTCGACATGTCCGAAAAACAACAGTTACGGTCTACCCGGCCCGCCAGTCCAGCATGAGGGGTGACCACTGTATTAGCGCCCCATCCCCGAGCCGAAGTCCCCGAAATTCAAAGTTCCTGTATCTGTATCTCTGCACTGCAGGCCACTGTTGGCCAATCGGAAAATAAGTCATCTCTTTCCCTCATAATCCCGTCTTCACTCCAAACAACTATGCATGACCCAATGAAATTTTCTAAGGGGATATCACCAAATAGATTTGTCTGAGGGGTAGTCTGCGGATCTATCTGGTTTCATCCTCATCTGAAACAACACTTTGGGGCGATGTACCCACATGTGGAGCAGCAATTTTAACTGGTATAGTTAATGTACATTCAAGAAATACGGTGAGTCTCACTCAAATATTATTATAATATCTCCTGTCCTAATGTGCCGTTGCGAAACTAAAAAAAATTCCGGACACATTGATTTGGTGTGTCCACATCGTCGGGCCCAAAATACCAGATTTGGATACCCTCCTCGGTAAGATCTACGTTGTAGTTTAGATAAAGTCCCGCGTTAAATGCCTGAGAAGTTAGAAACAACAGAGTGTCCGAGTCAGATCTTGGGGGAGAAAAGAGAACACAGAGAAAAGGCCACCGCACCGAGAAATGCACGCCTTGTACCGTCGAGTAAGGTGCGGAGTTTTGAGAGCGATGCGGAAATTTTGGGTCAACTACGAGATTATTGCAAATTCACCGTCATTGAACCACGTCCCTCCTCTTACTCTGTAAATAAATATCATCCACGGAGGGACCAGAGGATTTTTGCACGATGGCTGCGCTGCGGTGGCCCCTCACTCAGATATTTGTGCAGCAGAGAATGTAGCGGAAGCAAACCTTATGGGCAATTCTTCGCATATCCCGACCCCTGTTGACCCCTCCCTCTGCTTGCCTGTTCGCCCGCCTCCGCCATTTTGTGCGATCGCGAATGGGTCCACAAATCCCCTCTCCATCGGACTGATTTTCTCGTCGAGGAGATCAGCCTTAAGCCGCCTGTGTTTCCCTTCTCACTCGATTCGGGCTTGTGCCCCCAACGACAGCCCCAATTATGGAGGAATATGACCGTTCCCCAAGCCCTAACCGAAGCTCTCTACCCCCTCCATTGCACAGACACCTCAGGTCTGCACCCCAGTCATTGCGCAGTATGTCGGCTCTTGTGCCCCATCCTCCAATCCCGTGGTCTAGTGGGCAGCGGTCGACAACCGACCCCGCAATGTACACATATCCCCCACTGCCGAATTCCTTGCGAGAGCTTGTATTGCCGCTCCCCGAAAGCCAGCAGACAGAGACGACGCATGGATGGCCGATCGATGTCCCCCAGCCCGACGTACCGGTCTGGGACGAGCGTTTCCCTCAGCCGCAACGCATAGGACATGCAGAAAGTTACACGCGCGCAGACTATTCAGGCTGGGGAGGAAGCCTCCCCTCACCGCGTAAGACGCACTCTTCAGATTGGCGGTCAGTTCCGCTAGGACAATATGAGAGCCATCCTCGTATGCTTTCCCTAAGTAGCCCTCTCTGCCAGATGACTTACGTCTGAATAGGTATCTCCTTTAGTCCTGAAATTTTACGGTCGCAGAGAGTGCAGACAGAACCTTCCTCTAGTCACTTAAGCTTTATACCCTACGTCGCCGAAGAAGGGCTGAGTGCCCAAGTATACGAGGGTCCAAATCTAAACGCCAGTGTTACGGCCGAGCCCGCGCACGAACAGGCCTGCTTACGGTCTGCAACTTCTCAAGGCCTCCCAGAGATTTCAAGAGCAGATTTTGTTAGCCCTCTGCTCGACTCTGTCTTTCTAGATGTACCTGGGCCACCGACAACGGTCGATGGTTCTTCCTCTGATGCCGGTCAAGGGGATCTACTAGATGAGAGACCCGTGAAGACTACGCGCAAAGGAAAGCAGAGAGCGAATGGGCCACCGGAAGGGGGATTGACTCCTTTACGCCGGTTCAGAAAGAAGACGGAAATTGCGTGTAATTTTTGTAGAGGTAAGTACCTTTGAACGAAGTTCATGAGAAGTCACAGGCGCTTGTGCATTGTGGGTCCGTCCTTCTTTCCACGTTGTTGACATAATTTCCTTTCTCTAGGAAGGAAGCTTGGCTGCAGCGGCGATAGACCAAAGTGCAAGACGTGTATCAAGCGGGGAGGGGAGTGCGCCTACGAAGCCACAGCCCGAAGACGAGGTCCTGGTAAAGCTCCGAGAGGTAGCAGAAAGGTTGCGAGAGGTCGCGGGGCAGGCGCACACGGACAGCGATTGACACCCGAAAGCGGACGGCCCACCTTCTCTGGCGTTTCATTTGAGATGCCTTCGTCATCAATACAGGCGCGTGGCGCGGATGTTTTCGATCCACCACCAGTCAATGGTGAAGAAGGCGAGGATCACCGATGGCAGGCGAACAGCGTCGACCGGGCCTTTCTAACGTCATTCTCTTCGCGCTGGGGCCCGGGTGTCACATGATTGCGCGCTTCGGACAATGGAACGTGGACGCCAGTGTTGTGTCGGAAAGGCAAGGGTTCGTAATACATTCTGAGGTGAGGGCCGGAAGCAGATAATGATGAACCCATCCCGCAGGGATTCGGGGAGGTTTAGATGTGCATTAGGAAAAACACCAAATTAGCTTATTTCCACTTATACTGCTTGTAGTTCCCTTATATTACTAGTCTATCTCTCCCTAACTTGAAGGACAGAATCTTTCATTTTCATTGAAATTCGAGTCGTAGGACGCAAGAACATCGTCGTAGCAATACACCAGTACCGTAACTTCGACGCATCATCAGAACTCAACGATTCGAAGGCGCATACAGTAGGATCATAGGAACTAGGGCCGAATGCTCGGGTGCGGTATCATCGGCGTGCCGGACTTGGTAACTTTTATAACCTTCCGCCCTGCAGGGCCGCGGGTGCACGATTGTTATATGCAACTTGACGTGAAGGCGCAATCTTCGGAGTTTTCTTCACTAACTTAGCGGCGCGGGGAATGTAGTTGCGTTTGACGCCCTGAGCATCACTACGTTGGTGAATATGGTATCCATCATACATACGGTCGGCTAAGCTCACGAGGGCAGGTCCATGTTTGACCCGACACTCCCCTGACGACTGTGAGAATATAGTTTACTTATGTGTATGAGACGGAGACGGTTGTGCTCCATCCCGGACTGACCTGCTCCGACTGACCCGACTCGGATTCAGATATCCGAGTCGGCATGTCACATGGCCGGAATACCTTCCTCCGCTACCGCTAGTAGCGTTTCTGGCCAAAGATCAGGGTGACACTCAACGGACAGAAGATAAAAGAGTAGGTCCATCACTGCCATCCCGCTGGCATCGTCCTGGGTCGCTCACGATTTATTGCCAAGGGATTCGGGGTAGCTCAGTTCTCATGCCCAAAAAAGTTTTTGGCGGAATAGGTTCCAATACATCAATTAAGGCATATTGGAGCATTTGATATAAGCATAAGCACTGCCAGCGCACGGCTCCCGCAACTGTACCGCAGTCCCGTTGATACAGGCAAATTTACCACGTTTCTCGGAGTGAGTGGGTTTCCGGGGTGAGTCAAGTCCGCCCCCTTGATATGGTAACAAGGGCCCAAAGATGCTACGGGTAAGTGAAAAGAGCGATTTTGAGAAGGCAAGTGTTATCGGAAGCCGCGGAAAGCCACGCACGAGGATAAGGGGAGGGAGTTCTAGACCATCAGCGGAAGGCGAAGATGCTTCTGATCCGCCGTTACGGGACAAAGTTCCTTTGGATGACCACGGGTGAGAAGGTGCGGTTTATGAGGTGCGCGCGATGGGCGGCCGTGAGGGTGAAGTCGAACGTGGGCCGGGATGGTCGTGGCCATATAATGGAAGAGATTAGCTAGTTATTTGCCCCCTTTCTGTTGAGAAGAAGAGGAGGGGGTGGAGACGGAGAACGGCTGGGCGCGCCGAATGAATTGTGATTAGATCGGATTGGTGGAAAGCTCGGGATATGAGGCCGGAGCGGCGCCGCGGAGAGAAAGGAACGTAAGTCCGGCCGGGGAATTTAGTGCCCCCGCACAACGTCGCCTCAGCTAGCCAGGGCAAGCCACGGCCAGCCAACCGCTCTCCGTTGAGCCCATTCGCTCCTTTTCTTCCTCCCGCCATGGACAAAATCGACCAGCTGGCCCGGCGTGACCAGCAGGACCGTCTCGACAAGCTGCCCTCGCAAGACCACCAACTCTCCTCATACCCGGCCCAACCAGCGCAGCCTCTCCTAGCCTCACGGAACTGTCCCATCGCAGCTCGGCCTGACGGACCACCCAGCGGATACTCCCTTCTGGTCGCCGGACAGGCAACTGGAAAAACTGCCTTCCTCCGCCTCCTCCTAGACACCAGCGACATTGCGTCAACCACCTCTCAGGACCAGCTCGCGTCCGTCGCCAAGTTCGTCCAAGGATGTGCCGGCCACACCTCTCACATCCGCACCGTCTCCTTCGACGTTGATTTGGACCTTCCTGAAACTGGCCAGCATCAAACTATTTCCCTCACCCTTACGGACACACCGTCCCTGGATGCCAGGGACGAGGTAGCCTCCGAGAGAATAGTTGGTGACATTCTCCGGCACGTCGAGACCAAGTTCACAGAAAGCCTGGAAGAAGTGTGTTGCACCCACACTTTGTCTCGGCTCGTTCACTAACTTGCCCGTTCTCATAGGAGTACAAGGCTCGGACGGGCGACCACCACATCCACTTGTAGGTTGCTAAACCACGCCCGCGGGCGTCTCCGTCTTGTCCCTTCCCATAAACTCACTATCCCATTTTCCCCCAACAGGTGTATCTATTTCTTGGATCCTGATGCTATTATTCCCCCTTCCGCCATCCGTCCGCCTGCCCCCCTCCTTCCACGCACGCACACCAACAGTGTCTCTCAGTCCGATGCCGAGCCTGTCATCCTCGAGCCCCCGGTCACCACTAATCCGCTCCTCCGTCGACCGGTTCTACCTCAAGCGGAGATCAACATAATTCGCACGCTATCTTCCCGAGTTAATGTCTTGCCCGTCATCGCCCGAGCGGATACTCTTACCAACGAACGATTAGCGGCCATAAAATTGGCCGTGAGACGAGATTTGGCGGAAGCAGGTATCGGGTTCGGAATATTTGACCTTGATACACACTCATCATCCAATGGTGACAACAAAGCGTTCAACGGCTTGTCCAATGGATCTTCGTCTTCGCCTAGCAGTTCTTCTCCCACCTCTCCCGTGGCCCCTTCCTTCCTGCGGCTTCCGTATGCGCTGATCTCCCCAGACTGCTACTCCCATAGTGATGGTGTCAATCGCCCAGCTCTACCACGTCATGAGCTTGTGCTACAATACACTCCTGGTCACCCCTCGTCTCCCAACAACCCCTCAACCAAGCTCGTCCACGGAAAGTTTACTCGTAGCTATCGCTGGGGTTCTCTAGACGTGCTTGATCCTAACCATTCAGACTTCCTTCCTCTTCGACAAGCGATTTATCATCATATGCAGGTGAGTGCGACTCAAATAGAGCCGTTTCGTCTAGATGTGACACTATATCTTTAGACGCTGCAGAAGTATACACGCGAATATTTGTATGATAAGTTCAGGGTAGAGTATGTGATGCAGCATCACCCTGGCGAGACCCGGGCTCTACAAGTTACCGGACCATTACCATCAATCTCCTGTAGCCGGCCAATCCTGACAATAGATGCTCCTCACATGCACCCTGGCATATCTCGCCATTCCGCAATTCCCGGTTCTCGTCAAATGCCCGTGGCGGATGCCCACGTGCCTCCCATCAATTCGGCTTTGTCTGATTCGGGTCAGGAAAATAGCAGAGCATCTACAAGTCAGTAGACTCTCACAGGTCATCGCAGGCCGAGTTTATGACTAATTCGGTCGCGTCTTCTCCAGAAGCAAACCGGCAGCGCGCCAAAAAGATAACCGTGGCATGCAATTTTTGTCGCTGTAGGATGCCTGTCAACTCATTGCATGATATTCTTTTTTTGCTGATGTTCCATGCCTACACAGCACGCAAGCTAAAATGTGACGGCGGACGACCCGCCTGTCATCAATGCCTCAAAAGGTCGAATGCATGCGATTACATGGTACCCCAAAAACGACGCGGTGGCATGCGTCAGAGGCGAAATATGAACAATAGTGACAGTGAAGGCGCAAGTGGCGATGAACCTTCGGTCGAAATAGAACCGTCAGCGTCTCCAGAGACTGTACCCAAGCCTCTAGCTCGTGTCGGATCAGATCGCGAACTTCCACCCTTGGACGTCATTCAACAGCAGGCAACCTTTGCAAAGCATGAGGACATGCCAACCTTGAAACTTCAGCAATTTCCTCGACACCAGTCGGAGATGGCGCTGCCCGCGTCCTTGGAGAGGCGGGGAGCGCCGTTCATTGATGGTGATCGCTCCGGCCAGTTGCCACCGATTGCGCTGTCACCTCCGTCCGGTATCAACGCGAATGCGCCACCGTTACTGCCCTCGATCAGGGCGCCGGAAGAGCTGCTATCGTCGGCGCTTCCTCCTGGGCACGAGGTGACGACACAACGGAAGCGCGCACCACCGGTTTCTGCGAGAGGGAATAGATCGTCGTCAAATTATGGTCCAAAAGTGGTTGCGTGCAATCACTGCCGGGGTACGTAACTAGAAGTCTCGTGACAAGAGTATTTATCGAAAGAAACATTCCAGCGAGGAAGACAAAATGCGACGGTGGTCATCCAACGTGCTCAAGTTGCGCGCGACGGTCGCTGACCTGCAACTACGTTAACGACCCGAACGCCCCGGGCGGGCCGCGACGGAAGGGCAGCGCGGCAGGGTCCGAGCCAGCCTCCGCAGTGTCAAGCGGGCCGGGGTCAGCGGGACCGTCATCAGCGCCCGCGTCGGTGTCTGTGAGTGCGTCGGCGTCCGGGTACAATATGCACGAGGACGATCGGGGGGAGCGAGAGCGGGATAGGGAACGAGTGGAAAATCTACCGCCGTCGAAGCGGATTCGAGTAGAAGGGAGGTCGATGGCCTCCGCGGTGGCAGTTCTTGGGATTCCCTGAATGTTTTGGCTGTAGTTCAGGTTATAAGGCGGTGTTACGTAATTAGTGTACGACTAAATCAAGGTTTTTTGCCGTTTTCCTTTTTCCACAATCCGCTCGTTATTCTCCTCCGTATAATCCTCTCTCTTTCTTTATTTCTCCTTCACTCCTTTCTCTCTTTCTCCATGTTCCGCACCTTCCGCAAGAAACAAGTAAGGGAGCCCGTCGAAGAGCCTCTCCGCAAGACTTCGCTCCCAGATATCACTTCACAGGATGTTCAGTGGCCCGAAGACCTTGTTGATGTCGCCGCCATCCGTCACACCCCTCCTCCAGAACCCCAGTATCAAGGTGCAGCTCCTATCTCCTTCCAGCCACATGTACCCGGCACCACGTCATATCACAAACCCTTTCGTCGCTTTCTAGGGCGTTCTCATGATGGCGGCGACCGTTCCATCTCTTCAATCTACATGTCCCACCCCCCCACCTCTTTTCCCTCATCTTCGGGCCCAACGACCCGTGTAGGTCAACGCCGTACTCGTGTGCCACCTAAATTCAACCTTATGGTGAGTTTGTGGTGGCGTCTAGGTCGCGTTCCCACAGACACACTGACCCGCCCTAGGTTGCTGGCGCTCAGGGTACCGGCAAGACCTCCCTCCTGCGCCTTCTACTTGACACTGCGGACATCTCCCCCACCGCTACCGCGGAACAACGCGCGTCTTTCGACCGCTTCATGCGCGGTGGCGTCAAGGCTACCCCTCGCATCCAATCAGCTACGATAGATATTCACGAGTCCCGTTTCGACCGTGTTTTACTTTCTGTGATCGATACACCTGGTTTGGATTTCCAGGACGGTCGTGAGCTCAAATTGGAGAGGCAAGTATCTAGCATCATGAAGTATCTTGATGGTCTTTACGCCGATACCATGAGTGAGGTCCGTAACTCCGATCTCTTGGGTGAGTGAAGTAAATGAACCAATTGCTCCCAGGAATCCAAAGTCGTGCGACAGAGTAAGGGTGACGAGCATGTGCACCTGTGGGTGGTAATCACCTTCCCATACCTCATGCTGAGCCGAACGTTTCACAGATGCATCTACCTTGTGGACCCTGCGTCTATTGTATCATCTAACGGTCGTCGTCACCTCTTTCCTCACAAGACACGTTCCAAAACAACGATATCTGCTCTGCATCCAGACGAGACGCCGCCACTGACCGATGACGACGGCGACTCGGACTTGGACAACGACAGCAACCCAGGTGGTTTGTCCATGTTGCCTGCAGAGCTCCGCGTCATTCGACGACTTGCAGACCGCGTTAACGTCCTTCCCGTCATCGGCTGTGCAGATTCCCTCACTGATGACAAATTACGTGCTGTCAAGGCAACACTTAAACGGGAGCTTTATGAAGCTGACCTCGGTTTTGGTGTCTTCACACCTGAACCCGTGAAGTTTTCCGAGCGTTCGTCTTCCAAGGAAGACGGTGGTTTGGCAGCCGATGGGAAATACGCCGCTGATATGAATGGGGAAATTAGTGGCGATACCGCCGAGACGGACTCTGAGTCAGATGACGAGGACGACACACACTCCTCCCGGAATGTCATCAGACTGCGCACTGGTAGACAAAGTGTCCCGCCCCGCCGTTCACGTTCACGCTCGCGACTCGAACTCACCGAGGAAGCACGCGAACCACAATCCCCTGACCCTTTAGACCCTGAAAGTGTCGCTAATGTGCGTTTCTCCGCTTCAACTGTCGCACGGTCAGATCTCTCTCCCCTGCTGCCTTTTGCGATTATCGCACCCGAGAAGTATCGCTGGCAGAAGCCCAAGCCCGCGGCCGAGGCGAACGTTAAGGGCGGCACATCTGAAAATGCCCACTCGCCAACATCAATCTCTGACTCACCTATCACGCCTGCTGGGAAGGGGCAATCATTGCCGCACGCGACTTCGGTTCCGGACAATCTAAAGGGGGTATTTGTAAGGCGATTTCGATGGGGTACGGTGGATGTACTGGACCCTACACACTGCGATTTTGCGGCGCTGCGCACTGCGGTACTATCCACTCATATGAAGGTGAGTACCTTGTCCGCTGGTGCTTACATCTATGACTTATGTATCGTCGTCAGGTGCTCAAGACGCACACGCGCGAAGTGTTGTACGAAAAATTCCGTACAGAAAAACTGCTTGCACGACGCGCTACTCGGAAAATTGGCGAAGAACAAACAAAAAAACTTCTCAAAGGTGTGTTCTTCCCCCATCTTCTCACGCTCTGCTCAGCACTAACTCCACATTCAGATTTAGGGTTGTGAAATTTCACTCTGACTGGTTCAGAACATGGTCCTGGTCGAATTTGGATACCGTTACTACTTACCCCTACTTGTGTATGCTTACCCACTTTCTCTACGCCTCCCCGTACTATCATCTCTTGTTCTGGGTTCATTCTCGTTGCCCCTTGTTTACCTGGCTTGTTCGCCTTATCCTGACTTCATTTTCACACTCAAGCCACCTCATGCCCCTGCTTCCATGCCGATGCTGTATTCACTTACCTTCAGACGTTTGGCACTGACGTTACTCATTCTCGATGCTGGAACTCATTTACTAATAATTATCGCATCACCGATGGGATTAGAATCTTCACGTCCTCCCCGGAGCTTGATGCCATCAGAGGATATTGTGTCCCCACGCTTTTGCGTAACAAATAAACCTGCATACAGTTAACTCTAGTGGTCATACCTATTACCCAGCCCTTGTACGGCGTTGGTGTGGTAAAAAATGACCATGCAAGTGATGAATGATTGGCAAACACTACTGCCTCGAGTTCATGAATTGCTCTATCTCTTCCTGTGATAACCCGTCCAACCTCTTGAGTAAATATTCAACCTAGGACGCTAGTCACTTGTTGAAACATGGCTGCAATATGACCACAAACCTCGACTTCCTTCGTTAGTGGGATAATGTAACTTTCGTATAGATCTACCACGCAGTCGACATCGATTTTTCCTTTGCTTGAGCAGTTGGGCAACGGCTCGCCATCATTGGCAAAGTCTTGTGCGTAAAGCATGGCCTTCTTCCGGAGGCGCACTAGCAGCCGGCGCTCAACCTCGGGATTCGTAACGAGAGCGGCGAGCGCCTCAGCATCGCCTTGTTGAATATGCGGAATAAAGGCGGCTGGGTCCTGCCTGAACTTCGACTCGGACACAAATTTTCCTAAGGGATGATATAAAGGGGCGTGATGGATACGAGGGCAGACGGTGAGATAAGGAGAGAGATAACGGACCGTAGTGTACACGTTTGGAGATGGCTTGGAGGACCTCGACGTCAACGGTGGCAGCTGAGCCATAGTTCCCATCGTCCTCGAGTTCCTCGTCGCCGACGATGCCTTTTGAACGCTTGAGGCATGCAAGAGCGAGGGTCGCCTGGATGGAGATGCGCGGGACAATCGAACGGATGTAGAAGGAGAGGATGGACGCGTTCACGTTTATCTTGTTCGGGTGGATGATGGCAGGGTATTCCGGTCCGTGAAGGATAGGATCTGGAAGCCCAGAAGTGAAGGGATACTCATCCGGGCTGTTTCATCGTACATCAGACGAGGGAAGCTTTTACGAGAGAACAGGTACTGGCCTTGTGTACCTCCGCGCTTTCGCTATGATCCCGGTAAGGGTGATTGATACGTGGCGCAAACTAGCGACAGCTGTGGCGCACCATGGAAAATCTCGGTCTCCCTCAAGAACCACTCGAGCCAACTCCCACTAAACTGGAGAGCCTTGAGTTCCTCGAAAACACCACGCTCGTAAATATTGGGATTGTGAGCAAACTGAGCACGTTCTATGAGAGAAAATATGATGGTGTCCTCGAGGCGGGTAAGGATGGACCTAATCCTCTCCAGGGAGAGAGGGTTTCTTGAGAGGGTGTAATTCGCTTGCATGATACGATGTTACTAGTGAGTGATTCACGACTGGTTGGGGGTGACTGTGTTGGGCAACAGCCTACTGTACCTTCTTGTATCGCTGTGAGTAGGACAATTAATGTAATTTTGGGCGCACTGCTAGCCGAATGACGGCCGAATCTGAGCGACCCGAGGGAGCCTTAAGCCCTCGTAAAAAATCGGCGCATCTTCGACAAAGTGGCAGCCTGGCTCTCTTCAAGTTACCACAAGTTAGTTAGTATTTCCCCGCGGAGCGCCAGGGCCCTTGTGGAGCCTGTACAGCCTGAGTGACGAGCATCACAAAGTGACGTACAATCAAGTTGCACACGGGAGTCATGCCCTTTTCTCGCCCCACCTTCGTCTTTACTTGTTTCAAACGCATAGAACGCTGCGGAGACAGAGTCACAGGAGCCGCGGGGCCACTTTTTGTCGCTGTCGCGATCCTGCTTTTCGTCCTCGGGACGTTCTGCTTCCGTACGTCCGTCAGTCATTTTCTACCCAGCTAACCGTAATCTTCCCCAACGATTAGTCGATGTCATTCTCCCGACTCTCCCATGGCCATGGCTATCCACATTACCGTGTTTTCTAATCATCATCAACTTGTTCACCCACTATTACTTTGCCTGCACTGTATCCCCGGGCTTCGCAGGCGAACCCCCACAGCGCGAGGGTCACAGCTTTATATGGGCAGAGAAACGACGCACATATAGAATATCTCGGACTAATGACGTGTATTGGTCGCCGCACCTGAACATTACCCCTGCGTCTACAACAACGTGTCTAAAGTGCGGCGAGACCAAGCCCGAGGTGAGGTAAGACGCTGTTATTCGGATTATTCCCTCACACTCTCGCTCTGCGAATACGTTTCAGAGGGCACATCATTGTCGAGTGTGTAATCGTTGCGTGTTGAAGTATGACCACCATTGTCCCGTGCGTAGATGCCCATATATATATTCCGTCCGTTCCTTACTTGGTCCGCTTAGTGTGCGTTTTATGTACATTCGGCTCTGCACAATACTCAACATTCACAGGGATAAACCAATGTGTCGGCCTTTATAATGAACGTCATTTTGCCTTGTTTATGTCCGTGCTCACCATTTAGCTCTCCGTATCCCCTCTGAGAGATATCTTCCAGGGCATACGTCACAATAGCTAGCTTCTGGTTTGTTGTCTTTGGCTGGCCCCATCTAGCCACAGCTCTGGGCTTTTATTTCGATGTGATTTGAGCCCTTATGTCCTTTGTGCTCTCAAGCTTACATTGTTTTAGGACTCCTGGGAACATCGGACGTCGCCTATCCTCTTCACCATCATCTACCTCTTGTGTATCGTGATGTGTCTGGCTATTAGTACGATGCTCGCTTGGCAACTATGGAGCGTCGCCTCAGGGGAGACAGCCGTAGAAAATTATGACCATGAGTATTATCGGAAGGTTGCCTCATCACGAGGAGAGGTTTGCCTTGAATATAGCTAGCTCCTGAACTCATCTGACACTCTCGCAGACCTTCCAAAATTCCTATGACCTTGGGTTCGTTCTTTATTGCTCCGAAAACAATCTTTCCTCCAATCTCTCTCTACAGAAAGATGAATAATCTCCGGCTCTTCTTTAATGTTGGGATAGATGGATAGTGCGTATCCCTCCTGTCACCATTGATCCTTTGACTTACGGATAGTAGCCCTATCTACACGCTATTTTTCCCCTTGCGGGTACCGCCATACACGGATGGTCACTCTTGGGCTCGCAGGCAGGGACTGGAACGACATCATGGGGTTCGCGTAAACGAGGAGCTTACTGACGAGGAAGATAATTGAGGGGGCATACTTGAAAACAGCCACGCATCTGTGATATCACAGACACCCAAGAGTCAATCTGGTAAGCCCTCCACCCCATCTATCTCATACCTGTAGCATGTCTTCTTGTGATGATAGTCTGCCGGGGCCAGATGACCCTTTGAGAACTGCTTCTGGCAGTTTTGGAAAGAGGGTTGATATATGTCCGGCTTATCCGTTGAGTTCACGTTCAAGTGATCTCAGTTACCTGACCTTCTTTCACTACGCGAATTCAAACAACGAGGGCAATTACTGACTTGACTTATTAAATAGGATCGTGCTCAAGTTATACACCATTTTATTTGGGGGGAAAGCGTTATATTTGGCATTTTGCAAACTAATACTAAATAATGAGTGAAGTAGCACTGAGCCAGACAGCCGCCTAACCCGGGTGAGGAGAAAATGCTCTTTACGCACATCCACAGTACTAGAGTTAGCCTATTCATGATGAAAGTGCATTCACATAGGCTGCGTGATATTAAGATGCGCAATTTGCTTGATGATTGCTGGCATTGCGTTAGGCGCTAGGCATCGGGTCAGGGAGCACCTCCACGTGAGCGGCCCGAGCCAGCCGCGAATGCATCACTTCGACAGTCCCTGACTTTGAACGCAGGTTTATCCCATGGGCTACATACTTCCTTCCCCAGACAGTCCCTCAGAGCATGCACGTTCCCTCATTGCGCGTAAGGACGCGCTAGAGGCAGAGCTCGAGGCGCAAGGCTTGATACTAAAAGCGAACAACACAGACATGCGTCAACCGCTCGTCGATCGCGAAGGTTTCCCGCGTGACGATCTTGACGTCTGGGCCGTACGCCACGCGCGCGTACGCATCATCGAGCTAAGGAATGATCTGGCAGCGCTCATGGACGAAATTGCCAAGACGCTCGAGACGGTCTACCGACGATCACCGCCACCACAACCGGCGGAGGGCGAAGGTACTAGCCAGAGTGGTGCCCCGACTACTGCTTCTGCTGCTGTCTCGGGGGAAACAACGATAGTGCCATTCGCTAGGGTAAACGGTGTTGCGCCAGGTAGCCCTGCTGCCGATGCGGTCCGTCCATCTCTGTGTCTCTTCGGTGAGACAGTTATCTAAACCGTCTGTTGTGCTAGGGCATGCAAAGAGAGGATCTGGTTGTAAAATTTGGTGGGCTGCGACACCCACAACCGGACTTACAAGCTCTCGCTGCCGTTGTTGCCGAAAATGAGAATGTATGGGCCGGTTTGCTTCACGAGAATTGAAATCGTATCCTAATGGCGTATTCGACGCTCCTACAGAAGGCGATCGGTGTGCTCGTACGGCGATCTGGGACAGATGGTATCACCGCTTTGAGGCTGATACCGAGGCAGGGTTGGGGCGGACGCGGTTCATTAGGGTATGTTTGATGGTTTGCAGTGCACACACATGTGTCTTACAGCCATTACAGTTGTCACCTCGTGCCATTCGGACCATCGTAATATCCCGCCGATGATCGGAGAAATAAACTCGACATGGGCTCGAAACCACGTGTCGTACGAGATTAGGATGGCGTTTCCGTTGCGAAGTTCTCATGAACTGTATCACAAAATAATGATATCAGAGAGCCCATTAAGTTGTATCATAATTGTCTAAAGTCATAAGGAACGCGCTAGTGAACAACAAACCCGCCAGAGCGGTGATATTAACTTAGTTTTCAGTCTGATCTGGAGAGTGGAGGGACATCCCGGCTGATAATCTCTACAGCCGCAGCAACCAGGGAATATTGTGATCCGCTAACGCAAATATGCACCTTGTGAATTCGCGGGTTATGACCGAAGAAAGTCGTCAGTTATGTTATGTAGCTTCATTACATCCCACGTTAACAGATGGAATTAATTTCATCATGAGAAGAGAGTGGTTCAATGACTCAGACTCAAGACTCGACGCTTGACAGAGCCGATGAGCCGATGACTGCGTCATCCATTTTCCGTCGTTAGCGAAGGACACGTGATATGGATTGTCAGCACTGAAACTCCCGGTTTGTCATCCTTGCCCGAGTCCCTCAAAAGGCCCCAGCTCGCCCTCCATCCATCTCCCAAACCCACCTCTACGACATGTGAGTACTTTTCACAACCCTCACATCTTGGTTTCCCCACCGTTGTAATTGTGGCGAAAAATCGTCTTGTCAAGGGGTGGATTGCTTTGCTGGGTGGAGGATGACGCGTCCAGATTGACTGACTTCTTCATGTAGAATTCATTATGGGTCGTCGTCCTGCTCGCTGCTACCGCTATTGCAAGAATAAGCCCTATCCCAAGTCAAGATATAACCGTGGTGTCCCCGACTCGAAGGTGCGCCTATCCTCGAAGTGGTGCTCACCACCAGTGCTGATGCAATTCCTCAGATCCGCATCTTTGACCTCGGCCGGAAGCGTGCTTCGGTCGATGAATTTCCTTTCTGTTGTCATCTTGTCTCAGACGAGTATGAGCAGCTCTCTAGCGAAGCACTAGAGGCTGCGCGTATCTGCGCCAATAAATATGTAACGAAGACAGCTGGCAAAGACTCATTCCACTTGAGGGTTCGTGTGCACCCGTTCCACGTCCTTCGCATCAACAAGATGTTGTCTTGTGCTGGCGCAGATAGGCACGTTCAGCATTACGTCTAGAATGCGGGTTTGCCATAACACTTATTTAAATGCAGGCTGCAGACCGGCATGCGTGGTGCATGGGGCAAGCCCTACGGCACGGTTGCGCGCGTCAACATCGGTCAGATCATCCTCTCCATTCGCTGCAAAGACTCGAATGCCCCAGTTATTCAAGAAGCCCTTCGTCGCGCCCGCTATAAGTTCCCTGGCCGCCAAAAGATCATTGTTTCGCGCAAGTGGGGATTCACCAATGTCAACCGTGAGGATTACGCGAAGTTGAAGGAGGAGAAGCGTGTCCTCCAGTGGGTTTACTTCTTTGTCTATATCATCATTTTCTGATACACCTATCCAGGGACGGTGCATACGTCCAGTTCATCCGCCCCAGGGGTCCGCTGGAGAATAACCTCCGCGCGCAATTGAAGGCATGATAGTCAGACCATTGTATCTACCGATTCCCGCCAATGCAATGCTTTGGTCGTCTTTTGTCTGAGGCTACTGTAAACAATGATGCCCTATATTCACTACATCATCCGAAATCCATGGACGGTGGTTAGGGGAAACGGGGCAGAGATTGAACATCATCTACCTAGACCGCGATCTCTGTAAATGTAGTGATGTGTGGGAATGGTGTTTGCAACGATGCGATGAATGATGATGACACTTTACTAGCTTTACTGCGTGTCTGACGTTTGTTACCTTCTCCGACCCATGTCCGCTTGCCTTCGCTTTACACGCAGAGTGAGCCTTGAAGACACCGAGCGATCTCACTGAGAAGTCTAATACCTGTGCAGGTCTGGAAATCATTCCTTGACAATGGCGGTATGATCTTTTGATCCCTTTAACGTTCAATGTTGCCCACCCTTGCCCCCTTTCGAATTAGGCCACGACGCACGATGCTTTCCCAATGTACGTCGAGCTGCCTGAATCAAGTCTGAACTTTTCCCATCTTAAATCAGTTGAATATATTGAACGCCAGACCGGGCGTCGTTGTAGCCTCTCTTCGGATTGAACCTTACAACGGTGAACTCTACACCCTTATTCATGTCCCATGACTCACCTCACCCCCCACAAGTAAAGTTAATCGCGTTGGCGTACGTCTCCAGTACCTACCACGGCACATACCTCCCTTTCCCACTGACGCGGAGCTTGCTAGACGGTGCATGGTGGCCTGATTATGTCGCTTGCCGACACGCTTGGCTCCCTTGCGGTGGCGAGCCAGGGCCAGTACATGACTGGCGTATCTACGGATATTTCGACGTCCTTCGTGAAGCCCGCAGGCAAGCCGGGCGATGAGCTAAAAATGACAGCGACACTTACGGCCATGGGTATGTTCATACATTCTAACACTCGGCAACGCCTTACTCTTTCGTTTTCTCAGGGAAATCGCTGGCATACACACGGATTGATTTCATCAACCCCGCGGGACAGTTGGTCGCTTATGGGAGTGGGTTCTTCCCTTTATGTCGCATCTACCGTATTGCTAACAAAAGGCTGGGACTAGCCCATACGAAGTACATTGGCAGGTCAATTGGGCATGCGGTACGTCATTTCTCAAGAGATTCTTATGCACCCCCTTGAACCTGCTAAACGTAGGAGAACGTCAAACTCTCTCAAGATGGGGAGAATGTTATCGAAGGAAAAGACGTTCACTAGATGTCACTGCCGTACAACCCGTGGTGGGCGTGGACAAACATTGGGTCACCCAGCGAGCCT
>WNFQ01001021.1_pt1 | contig 31373 bp, 43 predicted proteins | sample 5400171 | NCBI WGS metagenome assembly WNFQ01 (sample SAMN13153356, study PRJNA577476) | soil metagenome | isolation source: 20 cm soil under Madrone tree | place: USA:California | collected 2016-06-14
CAAAGGCTCTCATGGGAAGGCTTACCCAGGGTGGTCCTGGCCTAGTTTTCCTGACCGTGACGAAGAAGTTCGTCAGGCCTTTTTAGGACGGGTGAGACGGCAACTACTTAGCGATTTCGAGGCATATGCGGAAAGGCGGCTCTCAGATAGCAGTGCGGGATCTGGCGGACCGGAATTAGAAAAAATCATTTCAAGAAGTGAAATAAATGAATTGTTTGCTGAACTAGGCTTGTAGTTTGTCCTGTGTCATGAGCTTCTGTTAGTATGTGTAAGGTAGATGCCCAGCCAAAAATGCAAAGAATGATGAATGATGTATATGATGTAGATTCATCATGTCGATAGGAGTTAACAAAATGAGTGTTCAGATCTTCAGACATCTATTCTGGTCACGCAATTTCGCAAATGCTACTCCACAACTACCGTACCCTTCCGAGTCCATCCCTACGTGCGCAACATGAACTGTTCACCAGAAGGCAGATTGAACTTAGTATGACATCCATTTTATGTATTTGTATGACCTCTTTCCTACTACATAGCTTACTGTGAAACGTGTAACTGTCACTTTAGACCCACCCATCCGTGCATAGCACAGGCAAACTGCCAGTATTTGATACATATATACTCAATATATTACAGTCTCGAGTAAGATCAGGTAAAACAATGAGCGTGACATAAATCGTATTCGGGGTCGTTTGGCATCGTTAAATAGCTCAACAATCATCATCATAAACACCATGACACTACAGTCACGAGTCAGCATCCACTTGAGATATAAATAGAGCGAAACGGACGTACTTATGCGTTCATAAAATGGCATACTTGCCGATTCTGATTAAGAGTCGCCAGCAGGAGTGTCAAAGTTTCGCGCTGAGCCCTCACAAATTCCACTTCGCCCTCTGCCTGCTCGCGAACAGAGACCCATGACGTCGCCGCACTGCGCGCCGCACCAGCAACCTCGCATTTACGACGCATAGCCTCCTCCGCAGCGACCCTGAGCCGCGCCGCATCCTCCGTGACCTTCTTCACGGCTTCTTGCACAGCCAACTCCTTGTCCACGGCTGCTCCACGTAACTGTTCCTCTAACGTGAGGCGCTCTTCGGCGGCGCGCTCGCGGCTCTCGAAACTGACATGCATTTGTTCCTCAAGTGCAGACACTTGGGCCGCGAGGTCAGCAGCCTCACGCAAGCGTGCTTCCTTCGCTGCACCGAGCTGCGCCTCAAGGACAGTAATCTGGGTGAGACGCTCCTTGGCCATGTTCTCCATAGATGCTAATTGCAAACGCAACATCACTACGAGTGATGCATCCGCCGCAGCAGGCCGACTATTCTCAGGAATGAACTGCGCTTGCATGTGTTTAGTTGAGACAGGTGATGGCGTCACGTCGGGAAGAAGGACCTGGGATATAGGGCCATAGCCTGCAGGAGAAGGGAGAGCACTAAGGGAAGGGCTCTCCGGTATGTTCAACTGAAGATCCACGGTGCTTGCCGCGGGAGAGAACGGTGCAGGAATATCTGCGATCATATTCTCAACCTCCCCTTCGCCCAAAGTCTTGTCTCCAACAACAACCAACTGATCCCAGGAGAGTAGGGACCCTCTGTCATGACCAGCACGCATCAGCCTGACGGAAGGCGGTGTACCGGTAGGTGGACGCATCGGTGAGAGGTAGGAGAGGTCTGCGCGGGTAGGGAGGTTCAACGCGCGCAAGGGTGTTTGCGGCATTTCACCATGCTGATGTCGGTTATGGAGACGAGGTAACGCCGGTGTCGGCGCAGTGGGTGAGACAAGTGAGCCGAGCATAAACTCGATGTCGTCAGCACTGTCTCCCTCTGTGAGTGCAGAACTGGAGCTTGACGCTGAATATGATCGATTGAACTGGTCAACCTTCACAATCTTGGGGATGCCTTCTTGTCGGTTGGACTTCCCCAGAAGAGTTGCCGGCTGGTTGCGAGCTGGGCTGCGTGATGGCGTTCCACCTTTGACCGGGGGGTTACTGTCTCCGGTGACCTGCCGAGTTGGTGTCCGAGGTGTAGGCACGGAACTTGAAGACGAAGTAGAGGATGGCGGTCTAGGGATGGCGGAGCGGCTAGGTGTGCTTGGTTTCGAAGTTCGGTTTAACATATTTGGCGGAGTAGCAATGTTCCGTGACGGTGACAACCGAGAGGAGGGGGATGGTTTGGTAGATGAGGATGGCGAAAGATCTGGTACCGCCCTCTGAGGAAGAGGGCTTATGGGTCGTGCAGCCTTCTCGCGTGACGCAGAGGTCCCGGGCTTGAGTTTCATAGGAACAGCCCCCACTTCGCCCTTCTCCTCATCTGACCTAGTGGCGCGCTTCCGTGTGCCCAGCTGAGGGGGAGAAGGCGGAGGCTTATGGGACTCGATGAGGGTAGACCTTGGACGATATTTGGGGAGGGCGGACGCATTACCAAGGGGCCGTGGTCGTAACGTCGACCGCCTCGTAGGAGCAGCGGGACTGAGCGGGGTGCTCGGTTTCGCTGGGGAAGCCAAAGAGGCAGCAGGGACTGTATCCTTAAGGGCAGAGCGTCTACGAGAAGTGCGAGTGATGGTTTCTCCAGGAAAAAATGCGTCCTCCCTAGCAAGAGGTCGCTCGCCGATGGAAGTGCGCCGGTCATCATTGCTATTCGTATGAACGGATGCAGCGCTCGTTCTACTGCTACGAGTGCTATCCCTGGGCTTTTTCGCGGCGGGTTCGCGAGAGTAATCCTTGGCGTCTTTGTTCATGACGTCGGCGAGGGCTCTACCAAAAGCATTGAGAGAGTAGCGGGTTGCGGGTTTCCTAGCAGCGGAATCATCGCGGGCCATTGGGATTAAAAGTGGTGGGAGGTAAAAGGAGTGGACTTGATGTTGAGATTCATCTTTGTTTGGCCATATTGGGTCGTCGCGTCGCGTCGCGCCCCGTTACGTCACACTTCACACCAAATCACAGAACAGAAGAATCACCACATGAATCGCCCAACGCCTTCCCGCTCCTTATACAAGAACACGTACATCGTACCCGCATTAATCACCCCATACCAAAATCCTTCTAACAACAGACCCCATGTCGACACATCCACCAGCTGTGCGCGCATCAGTATATAGGGAATCAAAAAGTAGCGAAGCTCCAACAGGGGTGTCGGAAGTAGAACTGGAAGTGTGCACAAAGGCAGGAGTAGGGTCTGCAGAAGCGTTTGTTCGCGCCCTGGGCAGCAATGATTAACCCCACCGATCAACATCATGTAGTATATCTTTACGCACCCACACGGAGGAACCATATCCATACACACACAATGTAACCTGGGATGAGCACATACGGCATGATCGGGTGCAGCAAGAATATCCGCCTCCAGACATAGAAAGTGTAAGGGCGATTGGCTGAAAGTAAAAAAGGGTGATGAATTCTGGAATGCAAGCTCAAGGTCAGGGGACCCTGCCCTTTCTAAGATCACTAGATCACTTGCACCCACGTGAAAAGCTTTATTGATAGTCCCATGGCCACCGAGACCGCTACATGCATCATAGTGCGTCTGATCAGTGAGGAAACTCAGACCCTCACACCATGCATATACAATGAGGACACACCTTCTGTTGCCAAATATTCGATCCCGGACGTCATTCGCCAGCATTTTCCATCCACTATCTCCGCATGCCAGCGCAGGCCAGCCCATGATCGTTGCAAATGCAATAAAATAATACAGCTGCGGTAGGTGAAATGAAGGCACGTGGTTCGACTTGTCACCTGGAAGGACGTTAATCAAGCTAATACACAGGATTTGAACCCAGGCCGCATACGGCGCTGTACGTACCAAGTACGATGCCTCCATTCCAAATCACAAACCCGCCGAACATGGCCAGTGTCAGGGCGTACGGAATGAACGGCGGTAATATATCTGGTAGTATCGCCGGTGCACTCAGCACTGCTCGAACAAGATCCACTGAAAAAGGAATAGCCAGTGTGAGGCCTCTGTTTCTAGAAATGAAAAAGATAGGAGACGAACAGAACCCGGCCGCCAGCGCGGGAGGATCATGCAGCCTCGCAGGTTTTGAGCCGCCCGGTGGCGTACGCCGAAAGCGCAAGTGCATCAGTTGGCTGGACGCATACGCATATAATAACCAGATGATGTTTGTCTGGCGAAACGTGCAACTTATGATCCCTATCTGCAAATCCGGCTCTGCTTAACGATTTTCTCCCGAAACCACGCGTATCACACACCATACTGGCGGTCCAGTGCCTCCCCTGCGACGCTGCGACGATCGTGAAAACGACCGACAACAGGCTAGGCACGTCCGTGTAATACAGAAACCCAAAGAACCACGCAATCGGAAAGCTTGAGAGCACCACAGCGTCGAGTGTTGGGGTAAGCAAAGAAGAGGGCGGACGCATCCGTTGGTGGTAGCGTAGCAGGCGTGTAGTTGCCAGCGGGAGAACAAGAAGCGTAAGTAGAGGCGTCAGCCGAAGAGTTGGGACTCTACATTTGAAGACAAAGATATCTTTGAGTAGAATGGTCAAAACATAGCTGAGCGCAAATTAGCGTGAGCGAGCAATCAAGGCCGACATTCTCACAGTCCGGGAGGTGTCGTGATTTTCGGATCCCAGTAGGACCAGTCCCCGTTGCAGTATGCCTGGACCTGGGGGACGTGAAAGGGCTCGTCCTGAGGGGCAATGAGATCACACGGTAACAGGTACGAAACGGAGAACAGAGAGCGGACCATATACGGCTCAGTTACTTGAACATTGAGTTCTTTGAGTGTCACCACTGAGAGAACAGCGAAGATGACAAAGGCGGTCGAACCCAACGAGGAAGACATGAATGAATGAATGAATGAATGAAATGAGTGGGCCGAACGCGACGCGCCCCAAAACATGTATACTGGCGCTAAACATTATCCGTTGGATTATGACGCACACACGTATAGTTAAACCGCGCAATGAACTCAGACAACAAATGATTCATCATTACAAGGTGGATTACCTACAGTCCCGGTCGTTTGCCTGTCTCTGACAGTGCTTCAGACTGGACCGCGTTGAGTACAGACCCGTTGGCGGCGATGCTGATGACGTCTCACACCATCACTGGTGAAACCGTTCAAGTCATCGATCAAGGCGGGGTTGGTTCACTTTCCTTGCTCGGCTGTAAGTCTCTGTCTCTGCCTACAGTCTCTCAGGAGCCCACTATGTCATCCGAAATGACAACAGTAACAAGGAGACCACCCATCAGGTTCGTTTGTTGGTGCTTTGCCGCTGTAAATCTTTGTGCTGACGAGAAATGCAGTAAAAACCCATTTGTAGGGAAGATTTGAACGTGGATTGTACAGTAGTTACTACGGTCTGGGCGCAATCGTTTCGTTGTACAATTCTTGAACTACCCTTCCTTGAAAGGGCAATATGATCGCGACCTGTTGAAATTATTTTCAGTATATTTTCTGCTGAACGAACAAGGTTCTTTCCCTGCTCGACGTCCGCAAGGTCATGAGTATAACTCAATTCGGACGCACAAATTTTATTGCAGAGATATGGTACTTCCCACGTAACTAGCACGTAATATCGACAAGATGCGAGGACCGTAGCACACTGAGAGTCACGGTCCAATTCTGAAACCACAGGATGGTTCCTCCGATTTAAGGCAAGGTAAGTGATGGCAAAAAACACCTCTTGACATTCAGTACACAACAACCAAAGCTATCGTACGCACACGAGCACTGCGACCCCTCTCATTGCACACCAACTTTGCACTCCTCCATCTCATACATGATGAACACAAACGAGAGCAGCGAATGCAGGGACGGACTACGAGTCTCCCCGTTGTGATTTGATTCAAGAACCGGTAGAATCTCGCTAGCCAGCGCTAGTCAGCCACAGCGGACAGAAGATTATTATCACGGATAGTCCCGATGGTCTTTGGCTCGTGTGGGCAGTAACATAGTTCTCGGCAGTACGACGGTGAGGAAACACTTGATGGATGCTTCATTGTTTCGAATATTGGCCGAAAACAAAGTTCAAGATGGTATCTGTTTGTACAGCCCGTTCGGCCGATCAAACCAGGCACGAACAATGGTGAATCACGTATGATTTTTTATATTTGTTGGTCACATGGACGTTTTCCATTGGTCCATCCCTTGGGACCTGGCGTCACGGTTAGGCACGAGGAAACTAACTTACGTCTAGAATGCGCGGCCTTGCCAGTGGGCGTTCTCAGAAAGGAGGGAGGAGTGGATGAGATGTGCAAATGGTGTTCCTTCGGAAGGACTCGATATGGGATGGACGAGGGCACAAAAGGAAACGGACTGGTCGGTGTTTCCATTCCAGGCGATAATCCGGGCCGCGGGCAATACCTCCCTCCCCGATTTCCAATTCCAAACCTCGCCTGGCAACTCGGACGGTGGAAAGCCGGATTCGTAGGATAATAAAAGCTGGAGGAAAACGAAAGGCACTTAACTGATCACCTAATTGTGAGTCAGGTTGACTCTCAGAGGCGAAGCAGCAACTGAGATGCAACCTCTGGGAATTTATACACGATAAGATTAGATTACGTTATTGTGCCCAAAGACAATAAGAAACAACTTTGCGCCTTTTGTCTCACCGCACCAGCGTCTTTTCTTTCTAATTGTCTTGATGGGACCAATCAATCCAGAGCGATATCTTCATATATAATCATCACATGAGGGCCTCGTGCGCACAACCTTTGCCTTTTCTCCCCCTCTGCACACGAGGCTAGCGTCGACACCTTATCCTTCCTACAGTCGATCAGATGGAGGATCCCTTGAAAACGACCGCATCTGCCAGCCTAACTGATATCAATCAGCTTCGCCACCGACAATCTCTCCCCGACGTCCCGGAGGATATCGAAGATGAGCTCATGCGCCATTTCAATGACCCTAATTGGGACTTCCAACAAGCCAACTCTTCCACTATATCTATCTCCACCGACTCGGATGGCCTCGAGCCTAAACGATGGTCAAAGTCTTCCACATTCATGGCCGGTAGCTCGCAAGTAGACACTGAGATGCAAGATTCAAAGGCGGATTTCTCATCTGAAGCAACACAAGTCCAGTACGCACTCATTTCTCGCCGTATTTGCTGTGCTTGTTCACTCACTCTGCTTACCAGGGATTCACCGTATCCTGAGGTCAGGGCAGCTGTCGCGAACACTGACGATCCTGAGATGGTCGTGAATACTTTTCGAGTGTAAGCCGGGTTTTTTCGATGAAAGTAAATTTATTCACATCGTCTTTCGCAGATGGGTCATTGGTCTGTTTCTAGCCACGGTCATACCTGCCTTCAACACCGTCATTTCGTTGCGATGTACGTGACCCTCATATCTATCCCGACTTGTCGTATTTACTGTTCATCAAGTTCCCTTCGTCATTATCAGTGTCCTTTTCGTGCAGATAATAACTCTCCCTATGGGCAAGTTCCTGGAGTGGGTCCTCCCAAGATACCGTATTTCCGTGTTTGGCCGCTCGTTCTCCTTGAACCCTGGGCCATTCAACATCAAGGAACACACTCTAATTGCCGTTATGGTCAACATCGATGTAGGTGGTACTTCAATCACGGACATCTCCGCGGCCATGCGTATCATCTACCATGTGAGGTGGGGGATTGGCAAGCAATTCTTCCTGGGAATAATCTTTCGCGTGCTGGGTTTCTCTTTTGCCGGCGTCCTCCGCCAATTCCTCGTTTGGCCTTCGAGCATGATCTGGCCTGGTGTCCTTGTTCGTTGCGCGTTGCTAAACGCCATGCACTCAAACTACAGCAAGAAAGAAAAAAGGCACATCTCAAGAGAGCGCTTCCTTTATCTCACAATTCTGGGCAGCTTCCTGTATTTTTGGATCCCAGGGTATCTGTGGACCGGCCTCAGTGTGTTCAACTGGGTATGCTGGATCACTCCCAATGATGTGGTCGTAAACAGCCTCTTCGGTACCATCAGCGGCCTTGGGATGGGTTTGCTCACATTCGACTGGGCCCAAATAACTGCAATTGGCAGTCCGCTTGTAATCCCGGTATGTTTTTTTTTGATACGCCCGCGTACAACACAACATTCACCGTTGAATGTCTTAGTGGTGGGCGCAGCTCAACTTGCTTGGCGGCTTCGTGATCGTTATCTGGTTCCTTTGTCCGATTTTATGGGGTGCGTCTATTTCTGCCTCCTCGCCTTTCGACCGATGTTTACACTCTGTCATAGCCAAGAATGTGTTCTACTCACAATTTATGCCTGTGTCCGTGGGCTTGGCGTTCGACAACACTGGTCACCCGTACAACCTCAGCGCTGTAGTCGCTAAAAACGTATTCGACCAGGCAAAATATGAGCAATATTCCCCAATGTTCTTACCGATCACGTATGCTGTCACGTACGGCACAATTTTCGCACTCTACCCCGCGATTCTAGTTCACACATTCCTCTGGTACCGCCATGATATCGTCCGCCAGTGCCAGCACAGCCTCTTCGACGAAACCGACATTCATGCTTACCTCATGCGCAGGTATCGTGAAGTCCCTCGCTGGTGGTTTCTCGCTCTTGGCATTGTTTGCGTCGTCCTAGGAATCGTTGGAATCGAGATTACTAAAACCGGGCTTCCTGTCTGGGGGTTTTTTTTGGCGTTCATCTTTGCGGCGGTTTTCGTGCTTCCGTTCGGCATAATACAAGCCATTACAAACCAACACTTCACCGTATCCGTTCTGTCCGAGATCCTTATAGGATATGCACTGCCAGGACGTCCGGTTGCTGTGATGATCTTCAAGACTTTAGCCAGCGACACTGTCTCGCAGGCAGTGACGTACTGCAGCGACTTGAAATTCGGACATTACATGAAAATCCCACCACGCCTCATTTTTACTGGCCAAGTCGTCGCCTCGATATGTGCGGCATTTTCTTCAATTGTGTCACAGGAATGGGCTCTGGACAACATTCCCGATATCTGCTCGCGCCAACAAACGGCATTCTTCACTTGCCCGAACCTCAAGATATTCACCACGGCGTCGATCATCTGGGGTGGAATCGGCCCAAGACGACTTTTCTCCCATGGGGCCCTGTAAGTGCCTATCTGTTTCAGATGACGATGACGATGACTGACTGACATGCCTTCTCAGCTATTATCCACTCGTCTGGTTCTTCCTGATTGGCGCAGTCCTGCCCATCCCCTTCTACTACCTCGCCCGTCGCCGTCCTCATTCGTTTTGGCGCTACGTCAATGTACCAGTTGCATTGATCGCGCCTAACAACGTTCCACCTGTCAATGGTGTAAACATTACGTCGTGGGTTTTCGCGGGTTTCGTCTTTCAGTGGTTCATGAGGCGCTTCCACTTCCGTTGGTGGATGCGATACAATTATATTCTGGCGACAGGACTCGATGCGGGCGTCATCTTCAGCCTCATCGTCATCTTCTTTTCCGTGCAACTTCCCAAAGGCGGTTTTGACGTCGACTGGTGGGGCAACAATGTATGGAAGAATAATGCGGACGCGAAACTGGTGCCTTTGAAGACACTCGCTCCCGGTCAAACTTTCGGACCATCAACATGGTCATGACATTCTCTGAAGTTTGCACGACTCCCAATTCAACTTGAACGACTCTCCACGTATGATTATGGTCTCTAGCCTCTATTCTGTACAGTACATCGTCAAATCTCTCCCCTTTCATTCATTCATTGGGCGTATCGACGCCTCCTTTGCGGCACCTACTCCTACTCTCACTCTCAGTTGACAAATACTGTGTATTTGGGCATTACGTACGATACTTATTCACACGAATAAAATGACTGAACGATGCCAGCGAAGTACACGTGGGAAACGAGTACTTTATGAGCTACTTTGAAACATCCTTCGGTTAAGACGCAGCAAGAGGGGCTGAAGGTTAGCCGATGTTAAGCACTGACAGATCAGATAGAATCAAGCGAATACAAGCTACACTTGACTACAAGAGTAGAGCACTGAAACAAAGGCGATCACTCTGGCAGTCCCCAAATTCTAACCTCCCTTCCGGTCGTCCCCCAGATCTCCTTACTCTCGGGACCAAACGCAAGGCTAGAGACCTCACCACCTTCCTGGAACTGGACGAGCTCTTGCCAGGTTTTGTGGGCAAAGATGCGGGCTCCCTCGTTACCCGCAATACCGAGTAGATGGGCACTGTAGTCGTACACAACCTTGTTCACCTTGAAGCCATCGCCCAAGGGTATAGAGTGTCCCAGCTTCTGCTTACGTAGATCCCATATTCCGACTGAGGATAGGGAGTCGGGTGCAAGGAGATGATAGCCGTTCTCCGAGAAGCTCAGGCTGTTGACAGTGAAAGGGGAGTTTTCAGGTGGCACGAGTGTCGCAGCCATGTCTCCAGAGCGCACATCAAAGACGTGAATGGTGGACGTCGGTGTACCTGCGGCGAGGATAGTGCCATCCGGGTGTACAGCGAGAGAGGAGAAGGGTTCCTCCGCAGGAGTGGAACGGTACAGCTGGTTGAACTCGTTTAGGTCGTGAATGGAGTAGGTCTTGTCATGGGACGCAAGGAAGAGCAATGTTGATGTGGGATGAACGGCTAGGCCAGTGACATCACCCTTGTGAGTTTTGATGATGGTACGTGGGCGGTATTCTCCTGACGCAGAGTCTAAAGACCACACACGGGCTATCTTGTCCGCACCCCCGGACAGAAGAAGGGTAGGCTGCCCTTCACGTTCACGGAAAGCGACGTGGTGAACTTTCTTTGAGTGTCCCTTTAATGAGGTCAAAACCTTGTCCGTACTCCTGTCGTATAGTTGTACAATCCCGTCATTCCCACCGGTCAAGAATTGCGTAGGATTCGCGCTCGAAAGTGCGATAGACGTGATTCCAGCAGGAGAAGCAGAGTGAAGGGAAGGGATTGTGTGTTTAGAGGAATAATTTTTGACTTGAGCCGGCGTATCAAAGCCAGGTGGTGCCTTGCGTTTCTTGCGGAAGGTGGAGAGTGTCTGGTGAGTTTCATCTATCTCAGCGATGACCTTCTCGGGCAGAGCATAGCCCGCAGAGGCAGTTTGGTCGGACATTTCGACATCGTTACTAGGGGTGGCGGAAATTCCCATGGAGGCTTGGACGACATTTGCAAGTGCCCTAAATACGTACGCGTTGGTTTAAAAGAACAGATAGTAAGGGTAAAAGAACACATACTCCCGTGCAGCATCCCGCTCCCGCATAAGACGTGCGATAACACGACTGGCGGCATCTTGACTGTAGAGGGCATAGCTCAATTCCTGGCGAGTCGAGTTGTACTGCTGCTTGAGGGTGAACGTCTCGAGGACAAGCGCGTCCCATTCATTTTGCAGGGCAGTCAACAATGCGGGTATGGATGAGTGAGTCGGAGGTCGAGGAACGGCGGCACGGGGACCTTTAAAATTTTGAGCATGGCCAGATTACGAGAAGAGGGACACGTACTGGCTTTGACAGAGACCAGGTCGGACTCTTCCAGCTTTTCGCCTGTTACGGGGTCTGTGCCATTCTCCGTCATGTACTTTAGTACGAGACGACGCTCATAGACATGACCCGATTTTGTAGAGATGACCGGGTCTTGTGGGGGTTCACCAGAGATGGCACAGAAGAACATGGTGTCGTCGTTTGTTTTGTTGTGGGTGAAGAGCAAGGGCGGGGGTGGTTGAGGTAAACAAGCGTCAACATCGTCCCTAGGTCACTTCCAACTATAAAATGTCTGAAAAGCAGCAGCGTCTCGTTTTATCTATCATCGACTTTCTCAACCAGTCTATCAATGATGGCACCATCCGGGAAGAGGACAAGGAGGGTCTCGAAGTTGCAGGTGCATATACTCGCCTTTCCCCCATTCGCCTTTACCACTAACCCTTCCTAACTAGTTCAGTGTATCGGAGAGGCCTTCGGCGTCGATCCAACAGACCAAGAACAAGTGGATCATTTGAGTGTGAAGCCTGCCACTCTACAGAGCATTTTCGAGGTCTTTCTCAAGACCAAGGATAAGATCAGCTCGACGGGTCAAGTACCCCCGAGTACATCTTCAGCCGCCCCAGTGTCGCCCTCAGCGGAAGACAAGGCTGCGGCCGAGAAATACAAACAGGAAGGGAATGCGTTAATGACTAGCAAGCAGTATGACAAGGCAATTCGAGCATATACCGAGGCGACTAAGCTGGATCCTTTAAACCCCGTTTACTATTCCAACCGAGCCGCAGCGCATTCTAGCAAGGGCGATCATCTGACGGCAGCCGTTGATGCTGAGAAAGCCATCGAAATAGACCCCAAGTTTACCAAGGGCTATTCTCGCCTAGGGTGCTGGGCTACCACCCTTCGAATTGGAATTTCCCTTCTGACGTTCCTGCACACAGACATGCCCGCTACAGCATCGGTGACTATGCAGCCGCTGCTGATGCGTATCGTCGTGGTCTTGAATTAGAACCCAACAATACTGCTTTGCGAACCGGCCTTCGAAACTCCTCAGACCAAGGTAGGGATTTCGAAGCACCCAGCGCGGAGTCTGCTGGTGGACCAGGCGGGTTGCCTGATACATTAAGAAATTTGGGCGGAGCTGGTGGAGCTGGCGAAGGCGGCATGCCCGACCTTGCGAGTATGATGAACAATCCTGCGATGATGCAGATGGCGCAGCAAATGATGGCCAATGGCGGATTGGAAAGACTCATGTCAAATCCGACTGTTTCTAACATGGTCAGTTGCGTCAAGTTGTGCCGTTTGAGTGGTTGCATGATTACCTTGTCCGCGCATTACCAGATGAACCAGATAAACAGTGGAGGAGGCCCACCATCCATGGAAGAACTCATGGGAAATCCAGAACTACGAGCACTGTGAGTTCGCCAATGAGCACAAGCTCATTCACTTATTATATCCGCAGGGTCAATCAATTTGCAGGCGGTCAGAGATGATGGTCCGCGTTACACTGACCCCGCGTGGTGTGATTGGTATTTAGACTTGGTTATTCTGTCGCAGTTGAAGATCCCAGGGAAGATGTGTGTATGACATTAGTACAACCCGGAGATTATTGAACAAATTTACGAGTGCGTTCGGCTCCAATTGAACCGTTGGCGTTGATTCTCTCCTACTCTTTATGTGACTGATAACAAAGTCATGGGATAATGATATGTCTGAAGGATGCCTATAGGTGTGCGAGCGCTGTTTAAGCGGATCCATCCCTGTCCCTACGCGTATCTAGATCATGAGCCCACAGATGCTACGTTCAGCAAATGCACTCTAAGCCCGGTGGATTGCAACGAGCAGCATGTTGCATCCAAAGAAAGGTCAAGCCTGCCAGTGTCAGCCCTATCAGGACTACAAGTTGCACTGTGAGAGCATAGCTATCCTCAGATGGGAAGAGGAAAGGACAATTGCTTGACTTGTCGATCCAGTACGTTGAATCTGACCCCTCTTTAGATTTTTTCGTCCGGGTCGTCGGTCACGGTGGCGATTGTCTTCAGGCCGTTAAATCTGACCATCATAATATTGGTGACTTGCAGCGCCGCCACCGCCGCCACCGCCAACTCGTAACATGCCGATGATACAGTAAATGTGCCAGTGGGTACCTCAATTACCCCCAAATTAACTCGCGTCTCCTTCTCTTCGATGCTATTTTTATGCGGAACACATATATACTATGTCTTCCAAGTCTTCGAAGTTTCAAAAAATCGTGGATTTGTACAATCAAGATTCAAAGCGTATAAATTACTGTCGGGTGCAGTAAAAAAAGCACAATTACAACAATTCCTCACACTAACATAGGGAACTAAAAGAGTGATTTCTACGGTATGATGTGACCTTTAGGTACCTGCCGCTTGCCGCTGCAGTTTCTCTGTTACTTTACGCGCAAGGGTGGGGGGAACACTGTCAAGTTGTGCAGGAGATTTATGAGAGTGACCCTGGATACGGACGCATGTTCAAGCACCGTGCACCTTATCCTGAGCACGATGGACTCACGTGGGAAAGATGATACCTTAAACCGCTGAGTTGCTTGTATACTTGAGGACAATTCACATGAGGACAAGAGTGAGTTCTCGCCGGTCGTTTCTGCTTTCTGGGCGTCTCCAATACAGGAGGTTGTGCGGTGGCAGGAACTGTTGACGTGAACGAAGTAATGGCTTGCAAAAAATGCGCCTTTGAACTGTCAATGAACTTAAGCGTCACTGGACATGCGGCAAATTTGACTGGACCTACACTTGCAAATGGTATTGTAGACCATTGACGCTCTGAGATGATATGAGAACATTTCAAACAAGAGGAAAAATATGCACGATAACCTTCCAAGTCTTGCTGCAACCTGGCAATCCGCAGCGATATGGCTTATGGTCAGGGAATTCGTCCGCAGCATGAACAGTTCGTATGTGATCTGATAATTCCTTTGATGCAACAAACTGGACTCCAGTGGTTGAATCATTGGCCAAACAACGCTGATGGCCACACGCATACCCTCGAATCGTCAGACTAGAATATAGGTAAATTAGCATGGGGCCAAGCTTGGAAGAGTATTGCTCACTCCGAACTCGTAGCTAGAGTCGATGAGAGCCTGGGGAGCCTGCGATCCACTGCGCTTGTCTCTGTTGATTGAGTTTGTTGTGATGGCTGCTCAACTGGGGATGCGGTGACCGGAGAACGTAAAGCTGGCTCTGGGGAAATGTCTCCGAGAGTTGGCGATTGTAGTCGACAGTTATCGTAATCCGACATCGTACCCTCGGGATCTTCAATAGAGCACTCGTTAATGTTATTGGCTTCCCCTTCGGAGATATCGACATCGAGTTGATTGATTAATGTAGGGTCCATCTCGACATCGCGTTGTACCGCGGAGGCAGGGCCAGAATCCGATCGTGTATCAGGATCAGAAGTAATCTTCATCTGAAGTTCTAATATATCGGCTTGCATAGGCATTTCCGACGTTTCATTGTAAGATATTCCTTGGGCCTGTTCGAGTGCAGAGAATACGGGGTCGAATGAAGCAGGATATCGATAAGCAGTCATAGATGGAGTGGAACGAAAGTCGCCCCCCTCAGAGGGCGGTATAGGTATAGTCGCGCGAGGCGAGTCAGAGGACTGTTGAACTTGCAACTGCTCCACTGGCGAGGATGTCAATCCCGGCAGAAAATCCAGAGGAGGTTGAGGAGGCCAATATTGAGACGGTTCAAACATAGGCCACGAGGAAGACAGGTCTGTAGCTTGAAGCGATTCAGAACGGGCAGAAGCTTGGTGGAGACGGGACAAAGGTAACTCTGTTGGAGTAACCTCCCGAATAGCGGGAGATCGTTTCCTCTCAAGCAGTCTCCATCTGGCAATCCCGTCAAGAATAAAAAGATACACGGGAAGGGCGCCATGCAGACCTGTTTCGACAGCCCAGACTGCTGCGCTGGAGCTGTTGGCCCACCTGCACCCACTTGCCACCTAATTGTGCATACAACTGAAGCAGCTTGGCGTCTTCGGCCTCTGTCCACTCGTCCTTCTTGAGAGCAGGATCAAGAGCCTCACGATATCGCTTCGAGCACGCATCATCTGTCCTTCCAGGTATTTGCCTGGCTATGACAGACCATTTGGTACCGTAGAGTTTGTAGAGAGACATTAACTTCTCGTCCTCCTCTTTGGTCCACGCTGATTTCTTGATCGATGGCGACAACGAGTGGAGCCATCGCTAGAAGGGTGTCTCAGAGGGATTCGCCAGAGGAAACGACAGGTGATGATCGCGAAACATACCTTTCGGCAAGCCTTGTTTGTACGACCGGGAACACGCTGAGCGATAGTCTTCCAATCAGCTTCACCGTCGAACTCTGCAACGGCTTTGGAAAGGAGGAGATCTTCATAGGCAGACCACGGACGACCAGTGATCCTTTCAGCCATTCGACGAGAGCAACAAAGGGAGAGGCGAGTGCCAGAGAGGCCACTCGAACGGTGCCTGACCTGTAAACCCGCAAAGACTTTCAAATTCGGAATTCGATGATGTCGGTGGTGGTATTGCTTATGTAATCCACTCTCATCCCTTACTGCTCCCATGTCTCTCGTTCAGGGTTATTCCTCAGACGAAGATGCTGCCCTTCACGACGATGCTCTCAACCTGGCTGCCATGTCATCAAAAAGGCTTACATTTCAGGATACACCTATGAACGCAACCCCTCATGCTGCTCCAGATGTTCTTGCACAGGTCGGTTTCCTTCACTCACGGCACGCTTTTTTTTTAACGCGAACGAATCGACAAGGATCTACTCGATCAAACCTCTCTTATAACACATCCCACGGACACACAAATGAACGTGAATATCCCTTACAGTGACATGACTCTTCCTATCCAAGGTCCAGAGAACCCGTTCGGTGACCGGAATCGGTTTATGAACCAGAACGCGCTCGCTGGTCATGTTGAGGAACAGGCTATGACAGAGCATGCGTTCCGCACCCAGCACCTTACTCATTCTATTCTCGGCTATTCTCAAAATCCTTCCGTGGATCCCAATGCCCCCGCTATACTGGGTTCGGTTGAAGCAGCCGAAGCAAACAACTACGCCATGTTGGACTCTGTCCGCATCCCACACGCAAAGCGTAAGGAGTTAAAACGCAAGCGAAAATTCAAAGGCGATCTTGAAGTCGTTGATGGTGACAACGCCTACGTTGGCCCCTGGGCAACTTGGTCTGGTGAAGAGCCCGTGGATGTTGTACCAGGGGGCGAAGAAGAGGACGGAGATGACAAGTCGTCCGAATCCGAGACAGAGGATCCCATCGTCAAAAAGCCAAAGCCAAAGCGTGGTGCTCCAGGCCAAGAAACCTCTGTTTTCCATGGCAAATCTATGTCCGACTATCAGGGCCGAACCTATATCTCACCGCCACTTGGGGAAGCTCCGCACCTCCAGTCGGAGCCTGGATCTCAAGAGACGTTTATTCCCAAAGTTTGCATTCATACTTGGACCGGACATACCAGCGGTGTGTCTGTAGTTCGCCTATTCCCGGAAACAGGTCACCTTTTGTTGAGTGGGTCGATGGATACAAAAATTAAGGTGATTATCGGACTTTTTTGATAACTAGTCTCCTCTGATGCTGTCAGCTCTGGGACGTGTATACGCATACTAATTGTCTGCGGACCTTCCATGGCCACGGGAAGGCAGTAAAAGACGTAACTTTCTCTAATGACGGGCGACGGTTCTTGTCATGTGGTTACGATCGCTTTATGAAGTTATGGGACACGGAGACAGGACAATGCTTACAGCGGTTTAATAACGGCAAGATCCCATACGTTGTGCGTTTCCATCCCGATGAAGATAAACAAAACATCTTCCTGGCGGGTATGTCAGATAAGAAGATTATACAGGTATGAAAGCCACTCCTATTACGAAATGACCCTCAACCTTTCTTCAGTACGATATCAACAGTGGTGAGATCACCCAGGAATACGATCAACACCTAGGACCAGTGAACACTATCACATTTGTCGACGACAATCGGAGATTTGTGACAACTTCCGACGACAAGACGATCCGGGCATGGGATTTTGACATTCCCGTCGTGATCAAATACATCGCAGAGCCACATATGCACTCAATGCCGGCTGTCACTCTTCACCCTTCCAGTATGTTTGCATTTGACAATCCCCTTGGGCAGTTCTAATGCGGTGCAGGGAAATACTTCGCTGCCCAGTCGTTGGATAATCAAATCCTTGTTTATAGTACAGACAACTTCCGGCAAAATCGCAAGAAGCGATTCGCCGGCCATTCTGTTGCAGGGTACGCCTGCCAGGTGGGCTTTTCCCCGGATGGCAAATGGATAAGCAGCGGGGACGGGGAGGGCAACGTTGTATTCTGGGACTGGAGGACTGGACGTATAAAGTCACGACTACGTGCCCATTCCAAAGTGGTCATTGCACACGAATGGTTGCCCCACGAGACGGTTTGTTGATTTCGCTCTTTTTTTCTTGCCCCATCAGCTAACGACCAGGCATCTCTAGTCAAAAGTTGTTACTGCATCCTGGGATGGGCTTATCAAGCTCTGGGTAGGTCCAGTCTACATCACTGCCTATCTGAGAGTTTTGGCTCACCAAACTGTAGGATTAACACATCAGCACCCTAAACTGCATTCACGTACTATTCCGTGTAATCGCGATTACTGTACACCTATTCTGTCAATGGTCGCAGGTGATGGTGTAGATGATATGATCTGTCTTCACTTTCCCTTGGCCCAGTGTTCCTCATACCATTCTGTCCCTTCCTCGTTCTAACCCGCTTCGACTCCAACTAGTCCCGTCTAGTAACGCATAGTCTTATTTATTTAAGATACAAGTGTATATGCGCATAACGGGTTCTTGAGGAAGAAGTACATTATATTGGTGATACATTGGGTTTGTTCAAAATCGATCAGGAACGGGTGATGGCTTGTCATAATACATAGTAACTCGGAGCAATTTCAAACAAAAAAAAACGTTGCCGGTGCGACCGAGACTGGGACTTGGGCGGCAATAATCGTTCGCCATGCCAAGGCAACATTCAAAACCAGCTGACCCTGAATGACGCCGAACACGCCGACGAAAGTAGAATAGAAGCCGCCATCTTGAGAGGCACCACATGGCAGAATTGCACAAATCGGGATAAGAGAATTGGAGCGGCTCTCCTCTCCAAGTCGTCAGCGCTTCAGCTGTCACTTGCATCCCCATTGGCATGCAGATGCGGCTGTGGATGGAAAGGCGCCATCATGGGTTTGGCACCAGAGATCCAATTTGTCCGATTGGTATCCCACCTGCTTACAATGTACACACTAGGAATCATATGTGCTGTCTCTGACCAGTAGTCGTGAAGATATGCCAGCAATGGATTGGATGACGCCTACACTCTTCCGATCAATCACAAGGCTGTGACAGGGAAGGGGCCAATAACCCTGGATGAGGGGATTGCGTTGCAAAAATTAGCCTCAGGAAATGAGGGGAAAAAAATTAATTTACTGGCCTGCCTTTCCCGTCAGCCGGTTGGCCAGTCAAGAGCGTACTGCCTTACTGTATCGCGTGTGAAAGCGTTCGCTCCGAAACGGTCGCCGGTCGACTCAGTGTATATATAAGCTCGGGCTTACCTGCACTGACTTTCGCTATCCCCAACCCCACAATGCGCCTTCCTTCATATATCCCTTTCTTCTTCTTGCTCGGCACACTCGTCTCGGCTGTACCAGTATGCTCTTCTTGTGCCCTTTCTCCACACTGTACTGAATGCCTTGGTGGCATCTATAGGCGGCGAAACCCCCAAACCATCTAAATTTGGTGAGTCGCTGTGCAGTGGACTTGAATATTTGCCAACAAAGACATCCCCATCTAGCGAGGGGGTATTGCTGCTGGAGCCGATATGACGGACTGGAAACGGGAAATCGGAGCTGGGTCCTTCGAGGGCCAGTCCTGAAGCTGCCCGATACTTGACACATACATATGTCACTGGTGCGCATGTCACCAACCAGTTTATTGTCCGAATTTTTTTGACATTTGTTCCACGGATTCCCAGCTCGCTTGTCAGCGACCATGTCCCCAAGGGAGACTCGGCAAAACTGGTGAACCTTTGTGCCCTTGTCAACCCGTCAACCCGTAGCCCTCAGCTCCGCGGATTTACCATGTGACGTCAATCGTCAATTATCTCCATACTCCCACCTTCGCTTCCTCCCCATTTGCGCCATTTGTTTTGTCCACGAGCCAACGAGGTAACGTAGTTATATGTTCACCTGGGTTATGTAACGTAACGTAGTTGACCATTGGTCATATGTGTTTCAGGGTGTCATGAGCCTATAGGTTATTCTGTACTTAGTAATCCGCACTTAGTAATCCGAAGCAAAGACGCGACCTGTCACATTCCGTCACGCTCATTTATTGTCGCGCACACACCATGTCTCTCCTCGATGAACCCATTCCTCAAGATGATCTTATGCTCGACAGGACTCGCATTTTCGAAGAGTTCCTCACAGCAGAATCCCCCATCTATAGCTACAAAGATGACATTCTCCGCGTCCTTCGTCTCGATCAGTCTCGTCTCATTGTCAACATTGATGATCTACGCGACTATCGACGCGACTTTGCGGACGGTCTCCTCAAGCAACCCGTCGATTTTCTTCCCGCTTTCCACGATGCTCTTCTCAACGTCATACAGCAAGTACATGACACCGACAAGCATGACATCGAGGGCAAGGGATATGCCATTGGCTTCAACGGCTCCTTTGGCGATCACCACGTTAGCCCTCGGACCCTCCGAGCCTCTCACCTTGGCCATATGATCTCACTCGAGGGTATTGTCACGCGCTGCTCCCTTGTCCGTCCAAAGATGCTCAAGTCTGTCCACTACTGCCCCGACACTAGTCTCTTCCACGCACGTGAATACCGGGATGCCTCATCCTCCACTTCCAATCTCCCCCCTACTTCTTCCGTCACACCACAGACAGATGACCAAGGACGTCCCCTGCAGATCGAGTATGGGTTCAGCACTTTCCGGGATCACCAACGCATCAGTATCCAGGAGATGCCCGAGCGAGCTCCGGCAGGCCAGTTGCCGCGCAGTACGGACGTTATTCTGGATGACGACCTAGTAGACAAGTGTAAACCGGGAGACCGAATCCAGCTCGTTGGCATGTACCGTAGCGTTGGCGGTGGTGCCACGGGAACATTCAAGTCTGTTCTTTGTCGCATTGCGCGTTTAGCCATTAACTCAATAGTGAACTATCATCAAGGACGCTCATTACCGGCAATAACATCGTACTACTCTCATCAAAATCCGGCGGGGGAATTGCTCAGACGCCTCTGACCGACTCTGACATCCGGATGATCAACCAGCTCGCGAAACGTAAAAATATCTTCGAGCTTCTCTCACAGTCTCTTGCCCCCTCTATCTTTGGCCACGACCAGATTAAGAAAGCCGTGTTGCTCCTTCTGCTCGGTGGTGCTGAGAAGAACCTTCCGAATGGTACTCACATTCGTGGAGACATCAACTTGCTCATGGTTGGGGATCCTTCGACGGCAAAGTCACAGATGTTGCGCTTCGTATTGAACACTGCTCCGTTGGCAATTGCCACTACCGGCAGAGGCAGCTCTGGAGTTGGTCTCACGGCAGCTGTCACTACCGACAAAGATACCGGGGAGCGCAGGTTGGAGGCAGGAGCCATGGTCCTCGCTGATCGAGGAGTGGTCTGCATAGACGAATTTGACAAAATGTCAGACATTGATCGTGTCGCCATTCATGAAGTCATGGAGCAGCAAACGGTGACAATTGCAAAAGCTGGTATTCATACCAGCCTGAATGCGCGGTGTAGTGTTGTAGCTGCCGCGAACCCAATATATGGACAGGTGCGCTCTTGTGCTGAGCGCCGATTCATTGCAAGTTGAGGCCTTTCGCAGTATGACGTTCACAAGGATCCTCACAAGAATATCGCACTCCCCGACTCACTACTTTCCCGGTTTGACCTGTTATTCGTTGTGACTGACGACGTCGACGAAACAAAGGATCGTCAGATTGCCGACCACGTACTACGAATGCACCGTTACCTCCCCCCCGGTGTTGAGGAAGGCACACCGATCCAAGACACCCTTTCGCAGCTTCTATCTGTCGAAAATCCTGCGGCTTCGAATACAAACGAGGCAGTTGAAACCAATCCATTCGAGAAGTACGACCCACTCCTCCACGTTGGAATGACGGCCGGAAAACATCCCAAGACGCGTGCAGGACAAGCAGCAAAGAAGGTCGAGGTACTCAGTGTCGCATTCATCAAGAAATACATTCAATATGCGAAAAGTAAGCCAGCGCCTGTGCTCACCAATGGCGCGGCAGACTGGATTGTCGGGTTGTACGCCGAGCTACGAAACGAAGCCGCCGAGGACAATAAAAAAAAGGTGGATTAAACCCGAGCCTTTTGTTTCATTTTTTTTCTGATCCGCCTAGCTACGGCCCACGCCAAGGCACGTCTGTCACCAAAGGTGGAGGAGAGGGACGCCTCGGCAGCCGAAGATATCTTGCGATATGCACTCTTCAAAGATGTCGTCAAGCGCCAACGGCGAAAGAAACGCAAACTCAACCATGGCGGTGCTTCTGCTCGCCGTGATGATGGGGAGGAGGGGAGTGACGACGAAGATGACGAAAATAGCGAGGAGGAGGAAGTTCCGCCCGAGCGCATGATGGCCCCTGCGCCAGCAGCAGCTGTCGTGAAAAAGGCAGCGGCGAAAGAGGCGACGACAGGAACGGGAAGAGGAATCAGCCAAGATCCTATCTGGGGCGCAGCCACCTCCGCCGAGACCCAAAGTGAAGAAGACGTGCAGACGCAGATGGATCTCGACTCGACAACCGCCGCCGCCACCACCGCGTCCGATGATCGCACCGGGATCAGACCAGATCGGTACGTGACCTTCTTGATTTATTGATTCATCAACGACCACGTGTTTTATTTTATTTTGAACGTCGTGAACTCCGAACCCGAACTTGTCCCTCATCTCCCCTTTTTTTTTTCCCTTCTAGGCTGCAGCTGTTCCGAACTAGAGTTGCCCGTCTTTGGGCAACGAGCTTCCAAGACGACGAACAAGTTTTCTTGGCCGACCTTGTGCAAGCTGTCAACGAGGGCCTTGGCAACGACGTCCTGTTTGGTACCGCAGAGGCTACGATGGTATGTCAAGCTATGACAGAGGCGAACGAGGTTATGTTGAGCGACGGCATTGTGTACAAGATATAGTATTTTTGACCCGAGATCATCTGCTCCTTTGTTATGTGACATTGGCCCATTGTAACTCCTACTTGCAAACCTAGGTGTGCTTGGGAGATGAGAAAACTGGTGATGAGAGATATATTAAGTTACCGTAACAGTATCTATGACTTGTGGGATAAGGTACTGTCTCTATGATCGTTGTTGGACTGGGTGCAATTGCAACTCGCCGCACATTACTACCGGGCATAAGTGCGCAGTCCGTTGCAGTAGAGTAGGTAGAGTGCCAATAGAAACGATGACGGAAGCAGCTACGAAGCGCGGGTGCCTGGCCGTGCAATCGACGGCCCTTAGTATGATCCACTACAGTATCAGAGTTACAGTGGACAATCTTCTCTCGTTCTTGCGATCATGCGAATTTCCTCGCGACTGAGCTCTACCCCATCCATCAACTCCATCATTCTAGTCTCCCAATCTTCCTGGCCAACGTCGTCGAACGAGATCTTGAGAATCCGCATCCAGACCTCATCATCTGCGCCGAGGACGCGACCAGCCTGGACCAGTCGTCTCCAAGGCACTTCTACAAGCTGCCCTGCACCTGGAATAGCAAGCCGACATGTCTCGACCCACAACTCTATTTCGCGCTGCAGGGCCTTGCGCTCGTCATCAGTGACCTCGCGCGGACGACGGTAAAGAATGGCGCGCTGAAGAATGTGCGTATTTAGATGCGATCCGATGCTCCGGTATATTGAGTTAATGTGAGCTCGTGGAAGAGTGCGACGTAAAGCAGTGAGGTGCGATGACAAGATAGAGAGAACTGGAAGGAGAGTTGGAGATATTAAATTGTCCAGTTGTGTTCTGCTGACATCTCCCTGACTGGAAGCACCAAGTCAAATCTTTACCGGAGGAAGAGTGTGCATGAGCGCACCTCCCAAAGTGAATCTTCCAAGCGGCCTCTACCTCTGTACAGATTTGCTGGACAATCATTTCTTCTGTCCTAGTCACCAACCTTTCATATTGGTGTATCAGTTCTTCAAAGATGGTCCCGTCCACTGTATCTGAGGATGAGTTGTTAAGATCAGGGAGGGAGGGATGTGTCTCTGCGCGAGACCTGAGAAACGCCTTGTGGTTGATTTCGGTCCAAAGTTCCAAAAAAAACTGCATAATAGAGTTAATTGGTTGCATAACGTAGCCTGGTGACATTACCAAATCCTCGCCCCAGACATCCATCGCAGTTGATATATACCTCGCACTAATCAGTGCCTTGCACAAACGCATAATACCTTCCACTCCAGCCGTGAGCCGACTCCCCGCGTTGCCATTCGATGCGGTTCCCAATGCACCCGGTACGGCACGAACAAGGGAGCTCGACAGAGTCTCGAACGCATCCAGAGATGAGGAGATGCGACTATGATATCCCTCAAGTAAGGGTATCTGGACATCGATTAGGAAGCGGGTACGATGGTTAAAATTGGGAAGAGGTGAATAGCGATCTGTCACTTGTTCCACGAGCGCTTTCAACTGCCGTGCGGATACCGTGGGTCTGACGTCATTATTGGGGCTTGCAGCATAATCCGACTCGGTCGCATCGTCAGTTATTGACCAGGCGTCCTTGGCACCAAGAATTTCGTAGTACCGACTCATGGCGACTAGATATGTGTGTGCGTGAGTTAGCGACACGCACGCATATCACGAGACAAATACTCACATCCTTTCTCGCCTTCGACCCATTTGTCAAACCATTCTTTGCGCCCTAGAATGGTTTCAATGACCCCTTTCCATTCGGCGTCATCGGCGGAACGCCCTGAAAAGGTGCCGATTAACGAAAATCCGTCCTCACGCAGCGACGCATCAAAAGCCAAGGCCTGATATATCGTATGAGCAAGGAGTGAAGGGTGGGATAACAGCGAATGCATGGTTCTCCTGATATGACGGGAAAGGATGAGTAGAAGACCGTAGGTGAACTCTCGCTGAGAAAATGTTAATGAGGCAAAGGAGTAGTCTCGTGAGGACCATACCCATGCGTTAATGTCATTGAACTTGGTGGATACGAAGAGATTTTGGATGACGGTATCGAAGAACAGTCGATGTTCATGAGAGACATTGAGGATGTGCGTGAAATACCATTCGGGCTACACGCAATGAGAAGATACGACTGTCGGGTCCATAATAAATCTTACCTTGTCCAACTTATTTGTTTCTCGTGTACCTTCGAAGTGATACCTGAATCGTTGAGAAAGAGGCTGCACCAGGACCTGAATAGGATAAAGGCCATCTTTCCCGGAGAACTCATCGCCATCTGAATGTAATTTCTCGCCACTAGGAAGATATACTAAGTGAAGATGCAAGGCAGCTTGTTTAACTCACGTTGTCTGGAAGTCAAGCAAACTACGAAACGCGCTTTCAAAAGCATTTCTGTGCTGTGGGCTCGCGGCAGCATAGTCGATTGGCATGGGCCAATGCAGGTTCTCCGAGGCGGCAAGCAAAGCACTGTGCATCAAAGTCCGGACGGATTAGAAAAAAAAAAGAAATCATTCAACAATAGAACAGTGTACTTGGAGAGAACAGCCCTCATATTCAACCACGTTCGCCTTTGTGTCTCCTCCAGAAAGGACACCAATTGTAAGGAGATGTTGGCATCGCTCGCACCTCTGCCCGGTGGAGAACAACCTTGCTTCACGGCGGAAACAAAACCCTGTAACGTGCGATATTTAGAGACGGTGATCGGGTGGCCAGGGCTTATTTCTGCTGTAGCAGATTCACTGAGGGGCAGATTTCAGCTTACAGACTGGCGTGAGAAACGTTGAGGCGTACCTGAGCTGCAAGGCTCTGTAAATGACCTGAACATAAGCCTTTATGCTTTCCTGCTCTCGCAAAGTCCTATGCATTGCTTCTAGACTCTCCAGAAGCGTCGGTGGTTCATCTGGCTGGGAGTGGTCCGAGAGAAGTTGTCCGAATAGTGAGGAGAGTTCATCGACCAGAGAATGTCTGAGGAGAGATAGTTCCTGGGCAGAGTGGAGACGAAGAGACGCTGATGAGACTTGTTCAGACCTTAGTTTCTCGATGTTCGAGTTTGATGCAGCCATCTGAACAACGGAATGCGCTCAGAATGTACCCGGATGGACATGAGTTGTTACGCACTGAGGTTCGGAGGCTGTCTCTCTCATGGCGTATGCGTTGGAGGGCGTCCTCGAGCGACGAAGTTGGCTGAGAGAAAGGATGGTTGTCATTGAGATAATCAAGTGCCTTCCTCCTGGATGCATTGATGTCTGGCTGAGCGAGATATTGGCTGATTTGGAGTGAGATGCTGTTCATCCTGGCCGTTCGCTGCACGTGTCGGCATTTCACATGCAGTTCGCCTGGTTGATATGACGCGGTGGCAGGCCGAAGAAACAGCAATGACTGTCCTTTCAACTCTCAGACAACACCCTGCTCTCGCCACCTTTGCTGACACTTATGCTACTCACAGACCTCTCATACAACGTATCCTCACCGCAGGCTTCACCGCACATGTCCTCGCGTCAACCTTCCGCGGATTATCCATTCGTCCATCGACCCCGTCCACATCCAAGGGAAAGGGAAAGGCTCGCGAACAGCCACCGTCTATCGGGGCGGGAAGGCCACCCAGAGTTGCTGTATGCGCATATCTCTTAGACAGGTTCGACTGGTTTAACTCCTTTGTTCCAGGTCGACGCCGTGTTCTATCAGAGGCTCTCTCGGATCCTCCGGCTCGTAATACCGGGTCTCCGCTCAAAGGAGGCCCTTCTGCTCGTCATGCACTCTAGCTTGTTAATATTCCGGACTGCAATATCTCTGTACGTTGCTGCGCTGGACGGAAAGTGAGCCACAGTGGACCTCGATTGATGTTCTGTTCTATTGATCGCGGTGCTCTTGAAGGATTGTCGCATCTCTGGTACGCGCACAAACACTTCCCTTCCTGTTAAACATCCTTCGTTGGTTACTGGTAGCCATCCCAGCAACTTGGACCAACAGTTGGCTGAGCTATGTTCAAAATAAACTTGCCATAGCATATCGCACACGTCTTACGGAAGAGGTACTGAAGCAGTATTTGGGACACCAACAAGAAGGGTCAGAGGGCAAAGTTTATTACAAAATTTGTGGGTACAGGCATTCCCCGTCTCCTTCGCTTTACCCAACAACCCCCCAGCCAATCTTGATGACCGGGTCAAAAATCCTGACCAGATGATCACTCACGATATCCAGAAGTTTTCAAATAGCCTTGCAGCCATGTATGCGAACTTGGCCAAGCCGGCTCTTGATGTCATCCTATACAACTACCAACTTTCTCAGAACGTAGGCGCAGAGGGATTGGTCTTGCTTACTGTTCTCGTACAACTTTCCGCAGCTCTGCGTGAGGATTTATGCATTACCCCCGTGTTCGAATGTCTAAGGTTTTTTATGCAGTGCGCAAGCTCACGCCACCATTTGGTGCATATACGTCAATGTCAACTCATCTGCTAGGTGCTCTGCGTCATACACACTCAAGACTGGTGGAATTTGCGGAAGAGATAGCGTTTTTCAGAGGCGAAGAGACCGAGAAGATGCTGGTCGAGCGCGAATATGCAGGTCTCATTATGCACGAGAACAGGGTTCTTGTTCGTCGATGGTGGCATGGTTGCGTTGAAGAGGGTATCGTAAAATGGTTGTGGGGTAGCTTTGGGGCAAGTTCAGTTGGTGTTACTCACGGGTTGTTTGCTCATGCAGTGGGAATAGCTTGTCATTTGTGCAATCCCTGTCTTCTTCAAACTTCCTGGAATCCACAACACCGATTTAGGGAGTCGGACAGAAAGTGAGATAAACATATAACATGCGCCTACGTGTGCCTCACCGTTTGCATCAAGGCTTCGTAACAAATCGCCGTCTCCTCTTGTCCTCTTCAGGTGATGTTAGTTCATACAGCTGGTTTCTCCGCTGATTATCGGCGTTAGATGCCTTCGGTCGGGTGATGTATTCCTACAAGGATCTGTCAGAGCTTGCAGGTTACACCGCCAGGGTGTCTATGCTCTTAGGTACCATTCAGGACACGAAGAGAGGCAGATTCGAGAAGGCTTTGGTCAGTAGTGCAAACACAGAAGAGAACAACAAGATTCTTAAGGGACGCGGCCAAATTATTCCATCTGAGGAGATTCGATTCGAAGATGTTCCCATTGTCACGCCGAATGGCGACGTATTGGTAAAAAGTTTAAGTTTCTTTGTCAAACCCGGGGTAAGCACATTTTACAACATAATATCTTACTGTGATAACTGAATGAGGTATTAGCAACATCTCCTCATCGTTGGTCCCAATGGTGCGAAGATTTGTACTGAGTAGCTTTCCCCCGCTAATCCGTCGTTAGGCTGTGGGAAATCTTCGTTATTCCGTATTCTAGGAGGACTGTGGCCTGTGTATGGTCAGTGTTCTTATTAGGACTCTATTTACAGCGCTATAGCTTTCTTCATAGGTGGAGTCGTGCACAAACCACCAGCCGACCAATTTATCCTCATTCCGCAGCGACCGTACCTACCAATTGGAACTCTACGCGACCAGGTGATCTATCCTCATAACAAATCCAAGATGGAGGAGCGTAAGTTGGACTTTAATTATCCCAATACCGAAATTGATGAGGACTTTAGGTGGTGTGACCGACGATGATCTCTTGGACATCCTCTCAATAATGCAACTGGAAAGGATAGTGGAGCGGGAGGGCGGATGGGATGCCGCGAGAGAATGGCGAGACACGCTTAGCGGGGGTGACAAGCAGAAGATCGCATGGGCGCGTCTATTTTATCATGCTAGACGAGGCCACGTCTTTGGTTCCGACGGAAGTCGAGGGCATGATGATGGATCATGCCACCGAGCTAGGCATAACGTTGCTGACAGTTTCACATCGACCTTCTCTGTGGAGGTACCACGGAATGATATTGCACTATGACGGTATGGGGGGATACGTGTTGTAGGTCTCATTCTGTTTCGCGTAGTGGCCCTAACGCTTACATGACTCCCAGCACACAGTTGGACGCGGAGAAACGGCTAGCGCTGCAAGAAGAGAAGCAAGCACTGGAGGCGAAGTTACTTGAAGTGTAAGTGAATGTAAATGTAAACATCACATGTATTGACGTAAAACAGACCCAAGATGAGAACCCATCTCTCAGAGCTATTAGCAGCAAGGAAGGAGCAGGGTGCGTAGGTTGCTCGAATTTAGAACGAGGGTTGTACTGTAGCCATCAGATGCCAACTGTATGTATTATGGAGCAGCAGTTTTTGACGAAATGTGATCAAGTGTAGTGATGTAGTGGATGAGGAGGGTATTGCGACCAAAGAGAATGGGTATGGTAGGATGGATGAGCAACGCCCGTATGAACTTGGCTTTTGGGTGAGGCCGGTGCTATGAAGCGCGACAGATAACCTCTCCATTGAGGTGCAGCTGTAATGCCTCTCTAGCTTCCAACCATTCATATTCCTTGTTCTTTGTCCGCACAACTGCGATCTCGCCCATACCCAATGGCTTGACGGTTTTCGCAGAACGGCCCGAACACAGCCGACGGATCTCGCTGGTGTCCATGAATACGCGTTTGCTCGGCTTGCTGACGAGGAGCATGTTGCCGAGAACTGGCCTATCGTTTCTGTATTTGAGGTCGGCCCATATTCGGCGTTGCGCCTCGCCAGCTTCTACAAACTTTTCTGGGGAGGGTGCCTCGATTGTGCCGCGGGTGATATTGGTTAGGAAGCCCGCACGGAGAAGAATAGAGAGAATGCCGAGGTTTTGGGTAGTATGGGGGATGGAAATACGGGCATGGCGTGCACGAAAGGCGTTTTGGAGGCGAGCGCAGAGGTCGTAAGGGAGCGGCATTGGGTTGAATTTGGGATGCGCCCCGTGGGAAAGCACCGCGGCGATCGGGTTATGAGGTGAAATATGGACCCGCTCCGACCCATTGTCCGATAATTTTCGTTAGCCTTCATTCCATCGTCAATTAGATTAGAGTGCTTCTCCTTTCTCCCCTCTTGCAACATGCATTATTTCTCCCAATCATTCAACTATGAGTGCGTATTCATTCCCCTCTCACACCACTTCAGCGGGCAATTCACTAACGCCTTCATTCTTTCCTCCCCTGCGCCGTAGTCATTCGTGGGCGCACGTCGTCATCGGGATGTGGCACAAGTACCCCAATCCCCACTGTTCTCATGTTGTCACCGTGGATGTCATCGACCGCTCTGTAGATCCATCCACTGGCATCATTCGCACAGAGCGGGTGCTTGGCTGTAAGCAGAGGTCCCCTACATGGATACTCAAGGTACGTTTCCCGCAGTCAGATTCTCGGCGTTGTCCTTAACGAGCCCGTGCATCACACATAGCTATTCGGTGGTTCAGAGGATGCGTTCGTTCGTGAAATCTCCTTTGTGGATCCATCCAAACAGACTATGTCTGTCTCTTCTGTCAACCTCTCACTCTCCCAATTTGCGACATGTCACGAAAAGATTCTTTATTCCCCCGCACCCGGTGGGCGAACCGCATTCCACCAAACGGCCGAGATTCAGACACGGATGGTGATGTGGCGAACTGCGGCGGACAAGTTAGAAAATTGGCTCGCCGTGCGCTTCGAGCAAAACGCCCAGATGGGAAAAGTTGGCTTTACAAACGTGTTATGCCAACTTTGGGAGGATGCCAAAGACAAGAATCCAGCTAGCACACCAGCATAGATATTATGCCTGGCCTACGATAGACGTGCTTAATGCGTTCTTTAAAAGCTTCAGACGACTTGTCGGCGCACCCATATCATGATATTTATGACTTATTCCTTTCGCATTGACCCCCCGTCATTGTTATTCATTCACATAGATACTCGCTTCACGCTGTGATACAGCGTAGCAGGGAATATGAGAGGGCTGTCTCATTCGGGAAATATGGTACACAATCACGTAATACATGTCCTCCATCTCGTCCGCTGTTCTCTTCTCTTGAGTTGTCTTCGATCGCCGACCGTTCAGTGACATTCGGTCCTCCAACGGCTGTAAACCTGCTGACCGACAGCGCCGAATCTCAATCAACACCAACACCCCAACGATCCGAGAGTGTCCCCGAAGGCGGGAGGTTCGATCCCTTCAACTGGCAAATTTTAGCCCCTTGTGCCCAACACATGGACGAATTAGTGCACCACTGTCTCCGCGAACTCGCCTTCGATGGGGATCTCGGTGAGTTTGTTTACGTGATTCGCGAGGATGGAGAGCGGGCGGGTTCGAACCTGCCCATGGGCGTGGTATCGGCTAATCGCGTGTCTCCGCTTGACTAACTTTTTACAGGCTGTCACCCTTCACGACTCCGCGACTTTGTTGCTAGTTATTATTCAGAGTCATCATACCAGCAAGTTGTCGACGATGCATACTTCGCATTCGTCTGGTCCCTGGTCGTCTGTCAGTCCACCGTGCGCGTGGGGACGGTACCAGACGGGGCTACCACTGAAGTCTACATTGCACCGCAGCAAAGCCAGAAGAGGAAATCAAAGGAGAAGGAGAAGGATAATCAACGTGGCGATACGTTGTCGTCGTTGACCTTGCTATCCGACGCAAGGTCAAGAACGCTTGAAGATCTACATCTGCAGTATGGGGAGGCCCTGAGAGTCGCGGTTGACGCGGAAACATCGTTCGCCGCGATCATTGGTTCGCACATTCGAGTGAACCTTTTTTTAGTTTCCATTTGCTTCACTCGTTGATGCTTGTATGCGCACAGCCACCAAAGTTAACCCCAATGGTTTATACCGCACTCCAGTTCATCACTCGCGGCCGTG
>WNFQ01002082.1_pt1 | contig 31367 bp, 34 predicted proteins | sample 5400171 | NCBI WGS metagenome assembly WNFQ01 (sample SAMN13153356, study PRJNA577476) | soil metagenome | isolation source: 20 cm soil under Madrone tree | place: USA:California | collected 2016-06-14
TCTCTTCTCCACACCCTGCTTCTTGATCATTCGACACCCCCGTTTCCTTGCACATGTGCTCGAAGCACACGGCTGCATCTCGAGAGGAGTATCACTTCAGGTTCTTAACGGGGGAAGATGGGTTCACCAGACGAATACCTTCTGTCAAGGGTCTCCCGCTTCGCTCCGATAAACGCAAACTGCGCGCCCTTGACAGCGCGGACGGCCAGGCGCCTTGCGCCACCAGGAAGGGCATTTGCTTTTAATGCACCGCTCTCTGCGGTGCCTCTCTTGAGGAACTCTCTCCTGATCTTACGATGCGGCAACGAGTTGGAACCCAAGCTCCCGGGCGTGTTTGCGGAGCCTGGCTTCTAGACGTTGGCGGTTCTTGATTTCGTTTTTTACACAGATGGTTTCATCGTAGTCCTGACCGGTTGTCACCATGTGATAGATGATGCGAGCCAGCTTGTGCGCCGTGGCGGTGATGGCTTTCGGGGCCCCGAGTTTGGCGCGCATGCGGCGATGGAAGTGTCCCAGATACGATTGACTGCGATGAAGCGATTGAGCGGCCATACGCAGTGCCGTGGCCGCCCGATTCTTGACCTTGCGTGTTTTGACCGACAGCACTTTCCCTCCGCTGACCCGGTTGTCCGGACAGAGTCCAAGCCAGGAGGTAAACGCGGGCGCGCACGCGAAGCACGAGAGGTCCGGACCAATCTCGGCCAAAAGAGTTTGCGTCGTGAGGACGTTGATCCCGGGAACGCGAGTTAAGTCCACCCCGAATATTCCGTGGAGGTGACTTCCCAGATCGAATCGCAGCTCGCGATCACTCGGTTTTTGCTCGTCTTGTGATTTGGGGGCGGAACCTTCCCGGGGATCCAGTTTTGACTCGAAGGCCTCGAGATGCTGCGCAATTTCGCGATCACAGGCGCTGATCAACTCTTGGTAATGACGAAATGCTGCCAGCGACTGGCGGAGCGTGAACAGATGCTCGCGCCGATAGTCGCCCACCAGTGACTTGGCGATGGTATCCGCGGTGGCCTTGACCCGCCCATCGCGTAGTGCCGCCAGCGTATGTGGGTTGCGCTCGCCCGCCAAGATGGCCTCGAGGATCGTCATGCCGGTCAGGCCGGTGATATCGCCATGCCGGTCAGGCCGGTGATATCGCCGATCACGTGGTGTAGTTGCAGGTTCATCTGATCTAAATTTAGTTCCTTATAGACCCTTAGCCCCGTCGGCAAGCTGGCTGCCGCCGACCGGCGCGCTCATACTGCGACGATCGGGCGACCTTGCCTGTAGTGTCTAGGTCAGAACGATCCTAGCCATGTGCAGCTGGAGCGCGAAGGATTACTCGTTAATCCCATATATTTCGTGCGCCGCCCTGCAAGCCTTTCAAACGCTGGCGTTGGTGCTCACACCGCTCGGCCAGCCGAATCCAAGTTCCCAGGCATACTATATTTAACTATTCTGCAATGAAGGTGCGCAGAAAACCGAGCACAATCACATGAGCTGGCCGAGAACGGAAGGCCTGGCGTGCTTTTGGGCGAGCACGAGAATACTCGGCGGACAAGATGAGGCGGGACGAAGTGTGAGAGTGTCGTGCACGCCCCGGATTTGAAAGCCAGCGTCGAAGAGCGCTCGTGCAACTTCCTCTGGCGTGTACGCGCGCTCTTGGTGAAACTCCACCGCGAGCGGAGCGCACTTCGATAGCATTTGCACGGCGAGCACGAAGAGTCTCTTGGTGTGTGGATCCCAACGAATATGCTGCTGCAACTCGCCACCAGCGAACCGAGAACACCTCACAAACGTTCGTGAACACGGCAGAGGCTGGCAGTGGGTGATTACATCGAAGAAAAAGTACCCTCCAGGATTCAAATTCCGGGAAATGCTTCTGAATGCGGCTCGTAAGTCTGCCTCGCCGAGTAAATGGTTCACCATGTCGAAATTGGCGGTTACCAAATCGACCGGATTCGGCAGGTGAAGGCAACGAACATCTTGCCGGAACACATGGACGTCCGTATCGCGCAGAGCACGCTTCGCTCTGCAGAGCATTTCCGCAGAACGATCTACGGCAAAGACCGGCACTCCCCAGCAGCAACGCAGGTAGCGAGCGAAGATTCCCGTGCCGCAACCGACGTCTGCCGCAGAAGCAAAACGGACTCCGTATCGGCGCACCAAATATTCAAAGCCGGAGCGAATTCTGAAGAACCCCTGTATCCCCAGAGCTGCATCGTAGGTACTCGCGAGGCGGCTGTACGGCCGTGAGATTCGGACTGTTAGTGCGGACAGTGACATGTCATTACATTTTTCTACTAACCAGGGCCGGTGGCTGCTCAGCCGCCCGCGTTTACGTCCGCATCCTACAATCGCAAAGTCGGGAGGGCATCCGGCCGCATTGTTGTTGATGTTGTTTGAGCAGATCCACGTACCTTGACCTCAACGCACCTTCAGAATATTCGAGTGACTTCACCAGTTCCTCCCATTGAACTATTTCCGCTTTTTTGTTCTGGCAAATGTCACGGACTTTCTCTGGCATGCGAGAGCCTTCCGGCCAGTTTTCGCACCGCCAGCGCGTATACCAGCCCTTCTCCCGATTCAGACGATCCCGTGCGTCATCGAGTCGCTTCCGCCCCGAGTCCCACTTTCGTGCCGCTTCGCAAAATGCGGCCGAAACCGGGCAGGGCATCACGTTGCAGCACGGCCCTTGACAAGGAGTTTCTCGTGCAATAATTCCCAAGTTGTAAGGTGAGTGGTCCGAGGTGAGGTACATAGAGCGATCCTTGAGGGGCAATTTACTCCCCGTCCATGCTAGGCCACCATTGTGATGTCCGCACGAGCTGGCACCCACAGGTTGGCGAACGGTCCTTGCGGAACTGTGTGAACCAGAGAACCGTTCACAAAGACGCGATGAGAAGGAAACTTGCTCCCTTTCAATCTAGTAGTAACCATGCCTGTGGGCCCCCTGCAATCGAACACCCCGGAGACCATGTGCCAAATGAACCAAGAAGTTCTCGGGCAGACTAGCTGAAATCCGGGTTCCGCCATGCGTGGAGGACGACCTTTTGCGATCCACGAAAAATGGAACGTGCTTGGCCCCGTTCTGACCAGTGAGCTGCTCACAATGGTCATCGGTGGCGGCTGAAGGCACAAAGTCGTTCTTGGAACACATTCTTGACCCACGCCGGTGTCCAGAGGTGAAGCAATAACGTCAACGGCTTTTCCCCCGGCGCACGTGGCACGAAACGTCCTTGATGAGTAGAGCCTGTACTTTGTGTCTTTGCGATCATGCAGCGGGTTCTCACTGAATGCGGCATCCGTTGTCAATGCCAGTGCCATGAGCCTTGCCACAGCCGACGGGTCAATGATCGCGCACCTCGTGGCACCGATGGAGGAGCCAATTGGCGCGATGTAGCTCTTTGCAACGATCTTGAAATCCTGTGTCACAGCAGGAGGAAGCGGAATGGGGGGCGGCGGAGCGCCGCGCTGATTCGCTCCTCCGGTGGGAATCTGTCCGAATGGCTCACGGATCTGGAGATACATTGCCAATCCTCCGATTGCCTGAGAACAATTCAGCACTTCCGGAAGTGAGTGCCGATAAAACGCATCAAATCGGCGGCCGCTTCTTAGCCAGCTTGAGCGTTCGCTGGACCTCAGATGTCAACATTTCGACCCGGAGCGCGTTGCAACTATGGGCAACGAATGCCTGCTGCACGGTTTTGCTCACGACCCGCAAGTGCCTGCGCTCTAACTGTTAGACATGTGGCAGATCCCTCTCCCGCTCGCCTGCAAATTTCTTGAGCTGCGGCATCGATCTCCTTCGATGTTGCGCACAACACTTGTGTAAGTCGACGCACCTCTTCAGCATCTTTATCGGCTTGAATTTGTCTCCGGCGAAGCTCGTCCTTTTTCTTCTGTTGACATGCTTGCGCCTTATTTACCAAAATTTGAAGCATTTCTATTCGTGTGGGAGCAGCTAGTCTGTAGCGAAACAATTTTTCTAGCGGACCATCGGTTCCTGTCAATCGCAGGCCGAGTTGCAGCGCGGAACACTCAGGCACGGACGCAAAAGCTTGCTCGAGTTGTCTTCGCGCCGCGGTTCCCTTCACGTAGCCCCCAGCCGGATTGAGCTCCAGGGCTTTTAGAATCGCGTCCAAGCTTTTTTGAAACTCGTTGGGTGCCGGGACCTGAGAAAACCCTCGCAGCCCTGCTTCTTGCAGTCGACCTTCCGCTCCTGGAATAAAATACATAAACAGCCCTTTCCTTATGATCTCAAGCTGCCTGCCGCAAGCCACTGGTCGCCGCCGCGGATTGTGAATGCATCCAGTCCAACATCTTTCTGATCCATGACTCGGTTCCGAAGACAGGCTCCGTTTTGCCGATTCACGGTCCTGGGGCGGACTTAATGATCTGTTCTGACAAAGCCCCTGGTTTAATCTCGCTTCGGTTCTTGTCCAGCACCCACTCATTGGCCGAGTTGCGCGTCAACCACATAACGTTGTGCCAGGGGAAAAAGGAACTGATTCGAGTCCAAGGGCTTCCCGCAGCCTTGTTTCTCGCGATTACGCATTCCAGGAAACTATGCCGCACGACGATATCAGTGGCATCAACAGAGGTTTTGGCGCCGCCACCAACCTGGATTTGGGCGCCAGGGGCCATGGGGAAGCGACGTTGGATTCCGGGTGCGTCCATCACAAAGATAGTTTTGTTTTTCGGAACCACGCATTCATCGTCGTTTGTTGCGTTATCCAACGTGCCAGACGGCACAAAGTCCAATTGCGTCCACTTCCCACGGACACGCTGCCAGGTTGACTTGGTTTTCGTCCTCTTGATGTCGTACTCGACGTTCGGGGGCTGATCCGAGAGCGTGAATTGGAGTTCCATTACATTTATCCCCCCGCCGAAGACTCCCACACCCAGAGGCACACGGATCACACTCCCGGATGGATCGGTGATCTGGCATTGCTGGCAGCAGTTGTCCGGATGAACGACTCCAGTGTTGCGAAACAGCATTTTGGTGACGCGGGGTAGGGGGGCCGAGGGGCCAGGTTCTCCTACTCCGCCGAACGAAGGAAAAGGCGTACTAGTCCACAATCCGGGGCGAGTCACTATGTACATCCGAGTTGCCTCCAGCCTTTTCAACAAAGAACGGGATGGCCGTGCCGACGGAGAATCGTCCGGATGCGCCCAAGATATTCTTTAGGGTCAAAGATTCTGTGAGGATCTCGGAAGCTATCCTCACCCGCCAGGCTCCCTTCCAGCAGAGGCGCGGACCGGGTGGGCGGCTTCCCCGTCGCTGTATAGTAGAAATAAACGACGGGAATTGCGGGAAACCCAAACGTCTTGGAGAGCTTTGGGTTTACTCTGTCATCCCACTGCACATGGTAGAACTTCACCAAACCCTGCGGCCCTCGATAACAGAGATTGGCAACTTTGACCATCGTAGCCGCCACATCGTTGCACGGCGGGCACCACGTGGCCCAGAAGTCCACGACCATGACTTTGTTGCGGTCGTAGAAAATATTCGAGAAATTTGCGTCCGTTAGCTCACGCACTACATTCTGGCCCGCGTAGATATCCTGAGCCGTAGGCATCGGTTGGAATTCGCTGAAAGCTGAATACATATTGCTCGTTCCTTTCAGCACTTCCGCAGGTGAGTACCGACAAAACGCACCAATTCGGCGGTCGCTTCCGAAGCTGCGACCGGATCGGGCGCCGTGCGTCCGTGAATCGCTTTGAAAACGATGGCTAGGTAGGCGCGAGAAGCCGCGGCAGCCGCGCCGGCGGAGGCGCGGCTGGCGGGATTGGCAATCTTATCGCGATCGTCGGAAGGCTTCCCGTGTTCGACTGGATAACTCCCCCGGCCGAAGTTCTTAATGTAAGAGATGCACCACCCGGATCCGGATCGTCTGTCCGTGTGTGCCGGCGAAAACGAATCCTGGACGAGATGGAGCGCTTGCCCGATCTTGTGCAGGCGCTTCCTTGGGTCGCCTTCGGCAAGAATTCCCGCGTGTTGTGCCCGCAGTGAACCGATCACGTCCGCCAGTGCCGCTGGTAAAGGCTGGCCGTATTCACGGCGCAATGAGTGCCTCTTCTGCTCATCCTTGTTGAGAGAAAACAGCACCCCGCTGTACTTGAATCCAAGGTCTACGCTTACATTTCCTGCGATGATCCCATCCAGTTCAGCAGGGGTAAGCACGCGGGTCTTCGGCACACCCGCCACCTGAAACGCAATTGTGCGAGAGGGTCCGACGGCCATGCGCGTCAGTAGTTCGTGACCTTCAGCCGAAATTGGTGTCTTCACCGACCAACCGAAGTCTCCGAGCTGCGCATTTCCGCTGAGATGACTCGAACCACCCGGTGCCGAGCATCCACAGCCTATTCCTGCACCATGCAGGCCGGCAAAATTCCCGTATCCGAAGAGGTCAGATTCACCGGAGGACGCGCTGGGAGGAGGCGTTTTTTTCGGTGGCTCTTTCTCCGGCTCCTCGTCTTCATCGTCGTCCGGTGGAACGTACCATTCGCCTAAAGAATGCGTTTTCCGGCACCCCGCGCAGCCGCAGCTCGGACCGCAGCCGCAGCCAAGGCCGACTGGCCCGTCGCCTTCGCTTCTGATCCGGATGTAAGACATAGCGACTCCGCGTTGCCGTGGATGTATTCACTAAGGGTTCGTCGGCGTTCCCGGAGAAGGAGTCCCGGCAGCACCCTTCTTATCTTTGCTTCCCTTGTGGAGTTCACGCTGCATTTCTTTCCTGAGCTCACCGAGCGCTTTCTTCTCCTTGCGGATTACCGCTTCATGGCCCTCGACGTCCATCTCTTGATGCTCAAGATCCTCAAGCATGACATCGACGATAGGCAGGAGGACTGTTGGGTATGATTCGATGTAGTCTTTCCTCTGCTCGCGCAGTTCATCCTCGGCCAGCTTGAACGCGGCGAGAGCTTGCGTGCGCTTCGCCTCCGCGGCTACGTAGCTATCGTGCCAAGCGATCAGGGGCCCGGGGTCGAAGGCCGCAGTAGGTTGTCCTTGGCCCGGTGCCCCTGGCTGGAAGAGTCCAGAAAGTGTCAGAACCAATTTCTCAATCTCTGACTCTTTTGTCGCTTTGTAGTCCTTTTCGGTCTTCTCCAGATTTTCCAGGGCCGTTTGTATTTTCTTGAAATTGTCTCCAGGATCAGTCCCGGACGTTGCGCTTGCGAGAACAATTGCAGTTGTTGCCATTGGTGCTCCTCCTCCAAAAGATTGTGACCGCCTAGCTCGTTTGACCATGGGATGACTCTCGGGCTCTAGCTACAGACCCTTCCGTCGCCAAAAGATTTCCCATTCCAACAGCATCCTGTGGGGCTCATAGCCCGCTTGCTCAAGAGTGCGCTGCACCCATCCTCGAATAGCAACGCGGTCGAACGAGCCCAAGGGAGGACGCACTGCCCAGAGCTGCTCATCTGGGGTTTTTCCACATAGCAGCGCCTGCCACTTTCGCATCTCCCCATCGCCCGCCAGCCGGTTCTTAGTCTTGTCCAAGATCGACCTGAGCGTGCCGCGCGACAACTCGGCGCAGTTCATGTCATAAAGCACTTCATCCCGGCTGAACTTGAATTCCCACGGTTTTTGAAATTCCTCGGGAATGGCCGTCTTGGGTTCCTTCGGCGCTGCGCAGGTTTCAGCGGCGGTGGGAGCCGCACCTGAGATTTCAGGCTCGCATCGCTTTGCCGATGTCTGTTGGTCCTCGGTCGGATCTCCGGAAACCATCATTCGGAAAAAACGATCGTAAGGAAGGACGAAACCCGATTCGCGCCGCATTTGTCGCACTGCGGATGGGCGCGCGGGAAGGATGCCAGTCAGTTCGAGCCGAACAGCGAGCGAATCGCTCAGCGGCTGAAGCGGCGCAGAAGAAGGATTATCCCCCTGAATCGCTTCAACGAAAGCAGCCAAAGGCTGGGGGCGGGTAGCTTCGAATACCAGGACGAAACAGCGCAACCGATGTGAATCACGCACGCGCTCCGGGTGCATCAATTGAGGCGAAAGCATCGACCGGAAATCCTCCAGCGCGACTACCCGTGCGATACCCGGTTCGGCCAGGAGCTTTCGGAAGGGGGGCAGGTCCGGCCGGAAACCCGTGGCGGGCGAGGCAGATCTTTGCGTTGCGGATGCCCGAGTCTTCGGGGCGGGCGATTCACCTTCGCTTTCCTTTTCCGTTGATGTCTCAACCACATTTGCCGGTGACCGCAACTCATGATTTTGATTTTCCGCAGGCCTGGGCAGGAGTTCGAGAAGTTCACCTTGTGGACCGCGGACAATCTGGCGCAGCGGACGAAGTTGCTGACCAATCGCTTCAAAGAATTTCCCGGAAGCGTCCTGCACCAGCGTCCCTTGTATCGGCCGGACACAAAACGTGTCCTTCTCAAGAGTCTCCGAAGACGTGTTTTGCGTTGGTCGCGACAAATTCCGGGGAATGGCTGAGAGGTAGGCCCTCTCCGTCTCTCTCTGTGGTTCCGGCAGCGAATACATCGTTGTTGGATCGTCAAAACGCTCCTCTCGGCGAACCATTCGCGGGTGTGGGCCACCATCAAACGTAACAACGAAGACGCGCTTTATTCCGCTAGATGGCGTAATTTGAAATGCGGTCATGCCTTCGAATCCCTGACCGAAAAATTCAGGATGACCAAATGGATGTGTCATGGAAACCTCCTTCGTCCGCTGTTACTTGGCTACATGAACGTGGTCGAAATGCGCTTTCAATAAGCCCTCGCTAATAAATCTCCACGGACCTTCGCTTCGTGTCCACGGCCCAAAAAGCTGGATCGGATAGCCATAGGGCTGGGACCACCGCCCGTATTGCTGCAACGCCTTGTATAGTCGCCACCCCAGGTTTTCTTTGCGCTCCTTTTCGATGAGCGCCTTCCGCTCTTCCGGTTCAGCCACGCGCTTCGCACTTTCCTGCGCCACTTCCCATCGCTTATACCAGCGGTCGAGCCCAAGCCCCGCCACTCCATAAATGTCTGCCGCGCGGCCCACTTGGTGATGCCCGACGACGCCCGGTTTGAAATACAGACCCACCGGCCGGGCTTCGTTGAATCCCGATTCCGCTGCGAAGCGCTCGAGAACCCGTCGCAATTCCTCGGCAAGCTCTCGCGTTACCATCCCATTCTGCGGCGGCGATTCGACACGGTAGGCCCGGCCCGAGGCCACCGGCACCAACTCTGTTCGCGCTTCAGCGGCCGCGCCGAACCACATCGCCGTACGCCCTGTTGTACCAATAGCGGCCGACAAGCCTTCCGCCCAGGCGACTCACGGCAGGCGTGGCGTCTTCGCGGTCCTCCGGCTGGATCGGGACACCCCGCACTACAAATTCAATCGTTGAACTTTCATCGAGCCGGACCGTCGTCTGGAAACTACCAAACCCCCACGGATTCAAGATCCGGTCTAATTGCAAATACGGAAAGAGCGGCCGGCTGTTCGAAAGAATCGACCACAAAAAACCTGGTGTCCGCACCTTTGCGTTATCCGACGCATACACGTCCGTGAACTGGGAAAAAAATTCGAGCGTGCCGCAATATTGGGGGGGCAATTCGAATCGCGCGAGCACGACGGAACTCCCTACCAGGGGAGCAGGCAATACACCGGAAGCGTCGAAGGGCTTGGCATCCAGGGGAACACCACACTGGGCACACAGCGCCGAGCTAAGGCATTCGTTCGAGGGTTGCATCACTTCCATCGTTTCGCCCTTCTATCCTTTCTTCTGGGCCGGGTATTCCCAGCTTTACCGGGACCGCATGGCTTTTCGAATCGCTCGGCCTGTCGGCGTCCCTGGTCCGCCAAGCACCTTGTAACCGTGCAGCGCCACGTAGAGTTCGCCCACAAAATCGGTCTTGGGCGTGACGTCCATGCGGATGGTCGTGCGCGGTGCGAAGATGATCGGCTGAGCAAAATGACGAAAAGGCCGGTCACCATCTGCGATTCCCAACCCTGCGAGGTTTAGTAAAGGCTCGCTTTGAAAAGAGCGGCCGGTTCCTTCATCGGAAAGCGCATAGAGGAAAAGAACCAGATCGCGCGCGGCGCCAACCGTCACAAACAATTTCCCAATTTGCTCCAAGTCCAGATTCCCGCTGGCATGGTCAAGAAGGAAGGCCTGCGCTACGGCCGGGTTCAAGCGGATGCCTTGCTCCAGTGCGGCCGCCGTCTGAGGACCGATTTCCCCATGCTCGACAAAAGACTTTTCTCCAAGTGCCCGGCCGAGCGAGTTCACGATGCTACCCAAGTTGAGCCGTCGTGGTGTATCCAGCAGGATACCGAGTAGCTCCTGTTTTTGAGCATCCGACAGTTCTGTCAGGGTGGTGATCCCCGTCACCACCGCTTTCTCGGCCGCAAGTAAGGCTGTTCGGGCAGCGTCGAGGTCTGGCAGCACTCTCTTAATGGTTTTGGAAAGTGCTGGGCTGCTCTGAGCAAACGAGAATCTATTGAGGCTCGGCTGCCAGCCGCTGGTCTCAACGTCTGCGGCATCCTTGGGTCCAAGCGGAATAGTCTCAATCGCTGGAATCGCACCGTAGCCGATAGATACCGCCGTAAACGCGGCTTCCACGCTCACGGTCAGTGTATTCGTGATCGCTACATTCCGCGCCTTTTCACCGTTCAGCGCGAAGCGAAACGTGTAGTCGAAGGGAATCGTCTTCCGCGATTCGGGCGACAGAACAACGCTCTGCCTCGGCTCGGCAAACGCGGCAAGGCTCATGTCCTTCCTCCTGCACCTTGCAAGAGCTTGTAGCCATGAAAGGCTAGAAAGAGTGTCCCTCGCCCGAACCCTTCCTCAATGTTGATCCGAACGGAGGAGCGTGGCTGGAACATTATGGGGCGTGCGAATTTCTTAAACGGGCGCAGCCCGTTGGCGATGCCCAGCCCAGCTACGTTGTAGATCGGCTGGTTCTGCCAATTGCGGCCGGTACCGGTGTCCGAAATCGTGTAGCGAAAAGATACGTCTTCGGGCTTGTTTAGCCTTTCAAACATTTCGTCGGCCAAGTCCCGCGAAACCGTTGCCAATGTTCCGCCAGCCTGCAAGGCCAGCCTGAGGTAATTAGGACGTATGCGAATCCCATCGATCAGCGCGCTGGTTGGAAAGAGCAACAGGGGAATCTCGTTAAGATCAACAATGGTGTTGTCGCTTGGTTTGGCGGCAGATTTGTTGACAATGGGTCGAATAATTGTGTTTTGATACGTCAGGTCTTGAAAGGTCCAACTGAGTGCGCGATCCCAGAGCAGCGCGGCCTTTTCTTCCTCGACTGCAAGCCCGTAGCCGAGCGCGGTGGCGACGAAACCGCCCTCCACGTTGATCGTGATTTCATCTTCCACTTGGTTGCCGGGCCGGCCGGTCAGCGCAAACTTGCCGACGTAGTCAAAAGGAATGGTGCGCGATGCACCAGCCGATGGCGCGGGAAGGAATTCCGCGGCGGCGGCTGTTGCCTGCACCACATTCTGTGGACACGCCGATCCCGTCAGAACCGAAAAGCCGTATAAAACAATAAAAAGCGTGCCCACCGCTCCTTCGGTTCTCTCAATCACCTGCACCCGGACCGTCGAGCGCGGCAGGAAACTCATCGGCTGCGCCAATGGCCGGAACGGCCGTTCGCCCGTGCTCGTTCCCAGCGATGCGATATTGTGGCTGGGCAGGTCTTGCAGTTCGCGCCCGCTCCCGCTGTCGATCAAATTGAAAAGGAAGGAGATATCCCCAGGTGGACTGACACGCTGAAAAGCGGTGTTCGCGAGTCCATCGGGGACAAGCCGGTCCGAGAATTTAAATTCACGCCGGACCGTAGATTGTTGGCCGTCCGGCGCGATGTCGAAGACCAGATTCTGCGCTCTTGAGTTGATTTGAATACCGTCGATCAGCGCTTGTGGCGGCAATTCACCGAGCGTGATTTCCGCCGGCACAACAGTTCCGGTGGAGGAATCATCTCCAGTAAAAATTTCGATGGGTTCCGTGCGAACCGCTTCAAATCCGTAACCGATTGCTACCGCCACGAAGACGCCATCGGCGCTGATGTTGATCACATCCTGCACGATGTTTCCGGGCTGACCGGTCAACTCCAACCGCGCCGCGTAGTCAAACGGGATGATCCAGCTTCGAGAGCGGCTCGGTACCGAGCCGCCTCTCGAACTGCTGGGGGACATCCCCGGGCGCATTCGTTGTCGGGTCATGATCATTGTGTGCTTCCAACGGGTGACGGTGGAGCGGTCTCGCCCGGATGCGTCACCACGGAACGACTACTGGACGTCGCGCGTCATGTACCCGTCGAGAACGACCCAAATAAACATTGGGCCGTAGATTCTCTGGATCTGTTTCAGGGTATTGGAATCGGGCACTTCGATCTCAACGCGGAAATTCTGCTGTTTATCAATGAAGATAGGTTCGGCAAATCTAAATGTTGCGAGCGGATTTGGTTCCCCGTGTGCTGTGAACTTCGCCCCTTCGGAGTATGGCCCTGCACCGCCCGGGAAGAACCATGTTGGCATTTTTATCATTTCCTTTTCGCCCACAAAAAGTGTAGTAACCGTATTGTAGACGAATTTGCCCACTACGTTTCCCGCCACGTCGTTGGGCCTGATTTGTTCCAGGGGCGGCTTCTTGTCTTCATCCTCCATTCCATCAATCAGGTCCTCGAGTTCAGAAACCGTGAGCTCGATCGGATTGCCGATGTCCGCTGCCGCAGTCTTCTGAGTGGCCGTCAGCTCCGTACCGTCGAAGTCCAACGTCACCTCCTCGTCATCTAGTTGCAGCTCAACTTTGTTTTCGGAGTCTTCGCGCGCATCACGCAGGAGCTTCATTGCCTTGTCAAGCCCCAGCTCAAAGCTCGCTTTGATTACCTTGGTGTTTGCGGGCGGAGGCGATACCGGTCCAAGGATTACCTTACCTGCTCCATCTAGCTGAAGCACTTTCTCTTGTTTCGTAGCTGGATCTTCTCCGGTCACGTCGATGCCTTCGTCCTTCACCTTTGGGTCGTCGGGAAATTCGGGCGGCAGATCGCTCAGGACGACTCGCAGCGCGCGCGCTTCAAAAGTGTTGTAGTGAGGCAGCAGCGAAGCGGACTGCAGGTTCGTCTCCAGCTTGGTCTTGCCCTGGACGTCGGCAAAGAAGCGTAGCGTGCTGGATTCTTCCGCGTCGCGGAGTTGGTCTTCGGGTTTTATCTTGACCGAATCGTAGATCGGAAGGTGTACCTTTTCTTTAATACCCTTTACGACAGCCATGATTCCTCCTCCTGCTCTTCCTTAAGATTTGTCAGCTCTGCAAGATCGTTTGCCCACTGGCCCTCACCACAACGGCTTGAAAGTGTCTGGCACCGAGGGTGTCGGCCCCGGCTGCGGCTTGAACCCTTCGCACGACGGGCTCACCTCTCTTGGTTTCACGTAACCCTCAAGCGGGTGGTGCGGTTCTCCAAATCCCGAAACATTGGTGGGCATGGGGCAGCCGGCATTGAAGGTGGGCCTGCCAGCACGTACGTAGCCGGCCATGTCGTGATGTGGCTCTCCGTATCCACCCTCTCCTGCGTAGTAGCCCACTGGCTCGAACGCTCCATACCCCGCTGCGCCCATGTGCGGTTCGTGCTCGCCGTATCCGTAGATCGGTTCTCCATACCCGTAGTAGGGCTCACCGTATCCGTAGTAAGGCTCTCCCATGTGCGGTTCGTGCTCGCCGTATCCGTAGATCGGTTCTCCATACCCGTAGTAGGGCTCACCGTATCCGTAGTAAGGCTCTCCCATGTGCGGTTCGTGCTCGCCTTCTCCATATCCGAAGTAGGGTTCGCCGTAGCCGAAGTAAGGTTCACCCATGTGCGGATCATGCTCGCCGTACCCGTAGATCGGTTCTCCGTAGCCTTGGTAAGGTTCGCCGTAGCCAAAGTAGGGTTCTCCCATGTGTGGCTCGTGCTCGCCGAAGCCGTACATTGGCTCTCCATAGCCCTGATAAGGTTCACCGTATCCGTAGATGGGTTCTCCAAATCCCTGATAGGGTTCGCCGTAGCCGAAGTAAGGCTCGCCCATGTGCGGTTCATGCTCGCCCCAGCCGACGAGTTCCGGCTGCGCTCCGAAGTAGGCAGGCTCGCCGTAATAACCCATGAATGGTGGCTCTCCGTAGTGAAGTGACATAAGTTTTGCCCCCCGTCCGAATCCCGGCGCTCCCGGGTTAACGATCATGACCTCATCGAATCCGGCTCTCCCTTTCATGCACGCGATCCTCGCGACTCAGTCCTGACCCTTTTGCCTTGAAGCGCTCAACCTTCTATCCCTTTTCCAGTAACCCTGTAACGTCCACCCAAGATGTAAAGCTGTGTTCCTTCCGGGTTGCACGTCAGCAATGGCTTTTTCTCCATGAAGTGGATATACGTTTTCGGGCACCCACATTCACCTTTGTCCGAGGTGTAGATCAATCCGCGGAGGCGGCCGATCTTCACCAAGACTTGCGGGAGCGCGCGCCGGCATCGAGCACGAACCACCATCTGAGGAACGAAGCGGTGAAACTCCCGGAACAGGGAACTTCCCCTCTCCAGCTTTTCCCCACAACTCGTCCTCCGCGGGTCCCGCCGAAAGCAAACCTTCACGCGGAAATAACTCACCGATCAGACTCCTTGGAGCCGGACCCTGCGCTCTTCCGGCAAACGCTAACGGCGGCGGCGACGGAACCCACCTCTGCCTCGTCCTCCGCGCCCGCGCCCGCGACCTCCACCTCCACCGCCGCCCCCCGCTGCTGCTGCGGCCGCCGCCTGTGCTGCGGCCGCTTGTGCTGCCGCTGCCGGCGAACCCGGAACTGCGGCCGCCGCGCTTGCGGGGACTAAACCTTTTGGCCCAGGCCACACAGAGCACCGCAGATAGAGACGACGCGGCAGTGTTCCTGTGTAGGGCAACGCTGGAGTGACCCAACCCATTGGGTAAGGACATTTCCGCTGCCGCCACCACTGCTGGTTACGGATCAGGTTTTGGAGGTGAGGCGGCATCCATGGCATTTCTCCATATTCGCCATAGTCACCGTATTCTCCGTAGCCGTGTACGTCAGGGACTTCGCTTAATGCTCCGGTAAGGCTGTCTCGAAAAAGCATTTGCTTTCCTCCTTAATGTCTTCTCCGACGCGATCGCATTGCGTGGTAATGCGGCGCAGGGTACCCAGCTCCCGGCATTCCGTATGGCATCATCGGTGAGGGGCCCATCGGACCCGGTGGCGGCGCAAAACCCCCCGGACCAGGTACGCCCGGGAACGCGCTCCTCATAAAAGTTTGTGCCGCCGGCGCATACGCGGACATGACCGGTGCTGCGCCTGGAAAGGCTTGCTGGAAGGCGCCTGTGACCGCCGGTGCCAACGCTGAGGCTACAGGACGCAGCGCGCTTATGAACGAGCCCGCCTGAGGTGCTATCGCTCGAAGCGCTCCTCCAACCATCTGTCCAACGTTCGGAGCCAGTGACTGCGCGATTCCGGGCAGCGCCTGAGTCAGCGCGGGAATTGCCTTGCTAACCAGACTTCCGATGGCGGGCAGAGCCGCCTTTGCGGCACCGAGAATCGTCGGTAGCGCTGCTGCAAGAATCGGCAAGAAACCAACGGGATTACCCAGGCCATCGTGGACGAACTCTCCCACTTCGAAAAGTTGCGTGTCAGGTCCTGCCTGGTAGGAGCCTAGGTGTGCGCCCGGAGCGCCGTGGTAATAACCGAAGTGATGGTCCGGTACCTCGTGAACATATCCGTAAGCATCTTCGAGCAACATTCTAGCGCCTCCGTCTCCGCGCATGGCGCGGAGCATATCCACCGCCACCACCGGGCTGCATGAATTGTCCGGGCATCTGGAATGGCGACCCGGGAAAGCCACCCGGCATGAATGGGAAAGGTCGCTGAGCAGCGCAAACAGGACACGGTGGACAAGGTGGGCATACTGGCGGTGGTGCCGCCTGCGCGCCTCCGCCTCCACCGCCGCCGATCAAGCCGCCGAAGAGTTTCGCCGCACCGCCGATAATTTTGGGCAAGAATGGAAGGAAACCAACTGGTTCCCCAAATCCGTCGTAGACTACCGAACCAACGCCATACGGGTAAGAACTCGGAGCTTCGGAAAACCCACCATAACCGTAATCCGAGACCTCGTGTAGTTGGCCAGTCAGCATGTCATGGACGAGCACTTGAGGCCTTCCTTTCCAATTTCACAAACACGTTTCCAAAGCACCGGCGGCTCCCAACCGATGGGGTGCGGCACGGTGGCGTCTATCGCAATCCAGCGCCCTTGCACATTCACCTGCGGATAAATGTGGCTGTACACGTGTGGCTTGTTTTTCCGGAATCCAGCCAGGATCAACCGCACGGGATGACCCGTGGAAACCAACATGGATCCCAGCAGAATCGTCATGTCGTCGCAGTCCCCTGCGCGCAATTCGAGCATCCGCCGGGCCGAGTGCAGCAGCTCCACGCGAAAAATGTCCCGGGTGTAGCGGATGTTCTTCCGCACCCAATTGAACAACGCGCAGACTTCCCCAAACCTGTCCTTGGGCTGCACCCCGCCGTTCCGAAAAATGTCGATCGCCCTTTGCCGCACGTAGAAATCCTTGGCCCCGCTGCGGATCAGCTGGGAAATCAAGCGCGCGGTCACCAGTGTGCCGCGGGTGCCGCTCGGCACACGAAGTAACTGAATCCGCGGGATGACAAACCGGCTGCATAACTGAATCATTCAGACCACACCCAGAATGTTTTTCACCGGCACGACCACTGGCTGTTGCCTGCCTTCCACTTCGAGGACGACGAAGACTTCCTCCGGGCTGCCACTGTCCGAGAAGTCCACTACCCTCCCCTGCAGAATGTGATCGCCATAGAGGCCGTCTAGAAGTTCCTGCGGCGAGGGAATGTAAACGTCGCGAATCCTGAAATGGACCCATCGGTTCTTGAGATTCAAGAGTTGTTCCGTCGTTTCGCGTCACTTGAGTCCCGATACAGTCGGTTCAGCATTGCGCAAGGCGCTTGCCATCTCCTTGTCAGTGGCGCCAGAAAGGAAACGTGTTCATTTGCCAGAGGTTGTCCGTCGTGCTCCTTCTATTGCGGCCAATTCTGCTGATGAAATGGAGAAGCAAGCTTCCGGGTGGGTGCGCAGCCTTTCCGGAATGAAATTGCTTCCTCAGACGCGCGAGGCGGCAAGATGGCCGTCGGCGCTAACCTTGCAACTCGTATTTATGTAATTTGGAGTAAACGCTTCGCGGTGTAATTCCCAGGAGGCGTGCCGTCTTGGATTGATTCCCGTTGGATTTCTCGAGCGCCGCCTTGATCAGCATCCGCTCGCACTGATGCATCGCACCCACTAGACTCCCGCCTGGTACTTCAAGAAGCCTGCCGAGCAAGCTGGGCAGTTCGCTCCAAGGGAGGAGTGACTGCGGCGCTGGCACTTCCGCGTCGCGCCCTTGATTCGAATCTCTGCGGCTTTCGGAAACTTGCTGCAAGATTTCATACGGGAGGTCCCCCAGTCCGAGCGAACCGTTGTCTTGTTTGTGCGCCATGGCCCGCCGCACCAGATTCTCCACCTCGCGCGCGTTCCCGGGCAGCTCGGCTTGCATTAAGGCTTGTACGAAATCATCGCCGGCCTCGATTCTTCGATCCGCCCGCAGGTTTTGACACTTCCGGACAAAATGTTCCACCAGGGGGCGGACGTCTTCTGGCCGATCACGCAAGGGAGGAATCTCAAGCACCAGCACATTCAGCCTGTGGTACAAGTCCGCCCGGAATTCACCCGTCTGCACCATCCGCCAAAGGTTGCGGTGCGTGGCCACTAACACCCGCACACTCACCGGCACTTCGGTGTCTTCGCCAAGCGATAAGACGCGGCTCTCCTGAAGTACGCGTAACAGCTTGCCTTGCAGTTCGAGGTCGAGGTCTCCGATTTCGTCGAGAAGCAACACCCCGCCATCCGCTGCCCGGATCAACCCCTTGCGCAGATGCTCCGCACCTGTGAAAGCGCCGCGGCGGTGTCCAAATAGCTCGCTTTCGGCCAGGCCTTTATTCAAGGCCGAACAATTTAGTGCCACGAACGGACCTCTATTCCTTTTGGGGTCCAGTTGGTAGATGGCCCGCGCCAGCACTTCCTTACCTGTGCCAGTTTCCCCGAGCAGAAGTACGGGGAGGTCACTCAATCTGCTGACGCGCAGCACCCAGCGCAAGGTACTGAGCATGGCTTCGCTTTCGCCCACCACATTCAGCCTTCGCATCGTTTCTTGAGTCTGCTGGCGTTCTTCCTTCTCTTGCTCGGCAAGTCGTGCATGGGTATTGACGGCCTCGCGCAGCTCATCGCCGAAATTGTTCGCGGCGCTATCGAACAATCGGTGCGCGCCGGCTAACAACGCTTGGCAGCGTATCCCTACAGACTCTTTCTGCAGTCCGTCAGCGAAGGCTAGGACCGAGAATCCCTTTTCCCGCAGTTTGCAAACGATCTCCAGCGATTGGTTGTAGGCTTCCTGGCCAACCGAAACGCCTACCAGTGCCAGGTCCTTGCCAGGCTGCGCCTGAGCTTCTTGAAGTTCTATCCGCTTCTCTACCGACCGGACCTCTGCACAGCAGTCGACAAGTTCCTGGGCGACCTTCAGGCGTCTTGATTCGTCTGTATCCCACAGGAGAATGGAGATTCCCTTGCCGCGCTCTCGGGCTAGACCGCCGGCCGGCATTTTGACACCTCCGGAGAACCTAATGGCTCCGAAGCCCGCGGTGAATCCGACCTCTTTGTTTTCGATCGGATATCTCTAACCCCGGCCGTGGCGTTGGGGGAGATGTCGAGGTTATGAGGCTATGGCATTACAGAGGATAGTTTTCGTTTCCATGTGGCCCATTCCGCGTTCGCGTGGTCGAGCGCTCCGCCTGGAAACCTGGAGGAGCCCGTCTCGAACCCTGTGGCGGAATGCGGGTCATCGCGAAGCCCCATCTGTGACCGCGCCTCAACCGCGCCTTTGACACTTACCAAGGTTCGCATTTCTACGCTCGCACCAAACACCGCGCAACCGCCATGTAGGAGGTATCTAACCTCGACCTCAAGTCGAGGTCTGCCGCTCGTTATTGACAAGCGAAAACATCTATATAACTATGACGCACCTCTGCCTGGCGCGCGGGAAGCCGCTTACCCCAGGGGCTTGGGCATCGAAAGATTCACAACGAGTGAAGGACATCGCTACGACGGCTCGACCGTTCAACTGATTATCTCCGGCTTGGGCACTAACATGGCAGGCACTACCCAAAAGAATCCTCTCGTTGTTTGCGTGGTCGCCGAGAACTGCCTTGTCACCGCCTACCTGCAAAGCTTATTGCAACAGGACTCATCGATCCAGACCGTTTCTTTGGAACACGTTTTGCGCCACCGCTCCCAGTGGGGTGCCAAGCCCACCTTTATTGTAGACGCTCGCGGACTCTCCGCCCCGCTTGGGGAATGTCTCCGCCGCCTTTCCATGGCCTTCGCGGAATCCCGCTTCCTCATCCTCGACGAAGAACGCTCCACCGAAGAAGCTGCTGGCCTGCTTCTTCTAGGCGCTCATGGTTTTCTCGCTCACATGCACGTCAGCACCATGTTGAAGCGCGCTGTGAGGTTCGTCGCCGAGGGGCATTTTTGGGTGGCGCCTGGGGTTCTCGAAGCTTACTTGCTTAAGGCTAGCGTCAATCTGCGTAGCGGGCATCGAGCGCGTGACCAGGTGACTCCACGCGAGAACGAGATCCTGGATCTCGTCAGAAAGCGGCTTTCTAACAAAGAAATCGCGGAGCTGCTGCACATCCGGGAGAGCACGGTAAAGTTCCACGTCACACACATTCTCTCAAAGTTCCAAGTGTCCTGCCGCGAGGACCTATTTCCCGCGCTTCTCCGCAGTGTGTGGGACAAACTTCCTTCCTAGCTAAGCTAGGGGCTTCGTTCTTCATCCTGCCCGCCCGACTACTGATTTCCGTAAGTACCTCTTTCTACTCACCCAACGCTATCTCGCACGAAGTCCACGCTGCCGAGACGCTCGCGCAGTTTCTCTGGTTCGACGACGGGATACATGAAGGCGAGAAAACCTGCTTCCCGGCCGGGATCGGTCATGATGTCCGGAGATGAGAATCCGCCATAGAACAGGACAATCTCAGGCTCAGGGCCCAACGTCGGAATTGGAATGCAACTGATGGCGAGAACGTGGCGCGCATTGGCGTAAGGACTGGCTGTGAAGATTTGATCCGTCCGATTCCCATCAGGGTCGAGACCCGGCACAACTGGGCCAATAGTGGGCGTAGGATTGCTGAACCGCATGGTATTCACGTCGAACCATCTCCCGACGAATTTGATGGCCTTGGGCGTTTCCATAGCAAATTCGATGGCGGCACGCTTTGTGGATTGGAGTTCGTCTGTTGCTGGGTCGAGCGCGTTTAGCCCTTGGATCAGCAAAGAGAAAATGTGTCCATGTTGCTTGTCGAGAGCGATGGATTGCCGTTTGATGGCCGTGAATATTTTCCCGTCCTGCGAGAAATGTGCGCGGCCACCAACGTGGTGCGAATATTTGACGAGATGCGAAGTGACCTTGCCGCCGTATTCAAGGTTAACTTGCGACTCGCGAGAGCCATTTGCCGGGATTGACGAAATGGAGAGCAAGCCAGTGCGATGCCGAAAATAGGGAAAAGAGATGAAGAAACTGCCGTCCTTGTGAAAGATAATCTGGAATGCTTTGACGCGCAGCTGCCCGGCGCGAATTGTGCATACCACCCGCTCGGCGCGGATTGCATCCACGTTTTGTGCTTGGTATCCCTGCACTCTAGGACCGCTCCCGGTCGGCTTCCCAAAAACGCCAGAGCCCTCCTTCACTGATTCACGAGGTTCTCATGCGCAGCATCCACCTGGAAGATCCGCTCCGATAGGTCATCGATCCTCCCGAACAACAGTTTGCTCTCTGGAACGTGAGCGAAGAACGTTCCGAGATAGACCTTCGTTGCATCCAGCACGAAAATGGCGGTCGGTCCCAAGAGCCGCGCGTCTACCAAACCGAAATAAGGGCGCGGCGTGTAAACGCTGTTTTTCGCATCGTAGTCGAGATGATTCATGATCAGATCGACCCAGGTTCCATGTACCGCATGCGATGGGATGCGTTGTACTCCGACGTAAAGCTCTTCTTTGTTGAGAGCCTTCAGCCGCTCCCGCACGCCTCCTGCCCAATCTCCGTATTTCTGATTGACTTCTTCGATCTTTACACCCGATGCGGAACAGACATTGTCGATTGATTCGAGCATCCTTTTTTCGATCGGCTGGACCTCCCCACCGCGCGCCGCAATGTTTTTCTGAATGAGATCGTAGAGTTCCCGTTCGGGACCAAAGCTGAATGTAACGAATTGGGCGAAGTACTGATCGTCGTTCTTCGTTGTCAGGAATTCCAGATTCGTGGCCGATTCGAGAATTGATCGATTGAGAGCGTGCACCACTTCCGCTCGATTTTTTGTGGCGCTGAGCTGCGTGACCACCAGCATGAACTTGGAAATTCGAATCATCAAACCCACGCCGACGGCCTGATTGCGGCCCCAGCCGCTTTTGCCCGCGGCAGCATCATCGAGCAAATGTGCCGCGAGATTCACCACGCTTAGCACCTCTTTGTACAGCTCGAATGCAAGTTCGTTTAGTTTCTCGGGATCCTTTTCTTCAGCGAGGGCCGGGATGTCCACGCGAGGACTCAACATACGTTCTAATTCCTCGGCTCTACCCTCGGTCAATTTCTGTCTGTCATCCATAGACGCTGCTATTCCCGAACCTCGGTTCTTTTACCACCTGTCACCGCTGGCCTACATCAGTGGCAGCCTTGCGCTCCCATCCGGTAGGCCATTACCACCGCCGCCACAAAGAGGAGGATCGTCGACACAAGATTCATCCAGACATAGGGCCAAAGCTTCTCGCGGCTGGCTCTCCCTAGCCGCGCCTCCCGCACACTCAGCGGAGCGCATTCTTCAAATCCAGGTCCTCTGTTCTCGCCATCGATAGGCTTTTTCACGTGGTTCATTCCGAGTCTCCGATCTCTTAAAAGGCTAAGGTGACAAGCCGCAGTCATTTTTTCGGCCAGATTCGGTCATGCCATTCGATGCAATATGATACGTCCTCATAATGAGCGCGTACGTTCGCCCAATCGAGTTTCGGGTGCACCTTGTCTGCCGGGGAGAGGTCTTCCCAATTTCGAATGCTATTTAGCTTTTGCTTTAGCTCTGCCACATCTGCTTCGGATAGTGCTCGAAGGTCCCAGATGCGGAAACACATGGTACGTGTCTCCTCGTCACAGTCCAGCACGGAATGGAGGCTATACCGAGTGCCGTCCTTTAATACCACTTCCACGCAGAACGGCGGAATGATCCCGCCCCGGCACATGACTTTGAGCCAGCCGAGAACCTGATCGATGCCGATCTTCTTCGGCTCCGGTGGTGCCGTTTCCGAAAAATTCTCCTGACGAAGACACGGATTTCCAGTAAACCGGCCACTCTGTTCCTCGACAATCAGTGGAGCAAGCCAAGCATGCAGGTGAGAGAGGGACGGTAGCTTTGGGAACGGATTATCCTGCCAGGGATCGTTTTGCAGTGTGGCCATGGCCAGTGCTTCGCCACTACGACGCGGATGGCGAAACAACCAGGTGTTCCAGATGCTCGGGCCCGCAGCGTAGTGCGCCCGACAAAGAAACCGGTCCCAGGTGGCCTTAAGCTCGGGTTCCGACTTGATATCGACAATGGACACTTCAGCCAGTTCGAAAGTCGGATTGGCGCCCCATCCACGCAACATCAGCCCGACCGCTTCGACGTCAGTTTTGGGTGCGCTGTACCCGAAAATCGTCAGCATATAGCCTCGCCGCAGCGCATCTTCCAGTTCCTTCCATTCACTTTCGATGAAGGGGTCCGAGTTGTAGTTCTTCTGCCGCACAGGATAGAGAAGCCTCGATGGCTGGAGCGGCGCGCCGCACTTTCCACACTTATCACCGCGGAAACCCTTGACGCGATCGACGGGGCAAATTCCAACCTCGACGTTCCCGTGTAGAAAGAGGAGCTTTGGCATTCTTGCGGCTTGGCGGTTCCGCCGCAAAGCCTGCGCGAGAAACGGGTCCCAATTGAAGGTTGCGATGTAGTCGCTGTCCCTGAGGGAAAGGACCAGGTGATCGTAAAGAGTGGGGGATTCCGGGAGTTCGAGTGCTTCGAAGTATGCTTGGACTTTTGATTCGATCTCGGCTTTGAGCCCCGGAGCTTTGCCGCTCGTAGCGATCTCGTCGTAAAGAGATTCGAAGTCCGAGGTGTTTGCAAAACCAGCGTTGGCAATGGCTGCCGCGAGGCCGAGCGATTCGATCAAGTCCGCCATCACCGGCAAGCGCTTGCCACGAGCATCCCCTTGAGGGAAGGCCGCGCGGCTCGCCCCCGCTCCGAGAATGACCACGTGGGGCGAGTGGTTGATTTGGGTTGTTGGATTAAAGAGGGGGAGAACCGGCAAGCGTGCCCTCCATGAGCTGCAACGATCCTATCGTAATGTCCCAACTAAACGAACTGCCTTCCCGCGACCGAGACGCAATTGCGTTGAGTGTGGAGAACCTTCGCGGCTCGCCGTACCGTGCGCCGAATTCCTGCACGGGAACGCTCTCGTCGAGTTCGATAAGCCCCCTTTTTCTGCCGCTTCATTTTCCTGGGCACTGCTTCGGGCCAATTCCTGCGCCCGGCACCTTCGCGTCTTCTGCTTTCCCGGTTCCGCCCTAAAGTCTTGTGACTTGAACCATCGTTTGGCCATTTCGGAAGCATCGGTTGGCCGTTCATCGGCCTGTAAGTCCTGTAAATCCGACCTCTGTCAGAGTACCCCTTCGGATGTTTGGAGCATCGGTTGGCCGGAAGAGCAGAGTCGGTAGCATCCCCTCGCGGACTGGAACTTCAACCCACAAAACTGTTGACTGGTAATTTCTTTAGGCGTATTTCTGTACGTGCGTATATATACGCACGTACATGAACGAGACCCCAGAACAAGTCCTACGTTGGTTTCAGTTAGCGGTTCACAAGCTTTCGCCTGTAGCCGCTGGCTCTTTGAGTTTGCGGAAGAGTCCCTGCATTCGGAAGAACTGCCCGACGTGCGCCAGTGGTCAAGGGCATTCCAGCCATGTCTTATACGGCCGCCACAGCGGTAAACGGTTTTCGATTTACGTTCCCGAGGAGTTAGTTCCTGAAGTTCGCAAGGCGATCGCTAATGGACGGCGGCTTCAAGAACTGATGAGCGAGGCCGGCGTGCGCTACACACACGCGTTGAAGGCACGACGAAGGAAGGAGGCTGGCCAGTGACCACAGACACCGAACACCAGGTGTGCAGATGCTGAATGAACAGGATTTCGCCGTGTGGGTCAAGCGGACCAGCTTATCCGATCCGGCTCGCTCTGTTGTCACGCACATCCGAAGCGCCCAACCGGCGCGGCGCGTGGGCGGTGGCCGCGGGAATGTGGTCGGGCGCTATCCGAGTAGGAAGATGGGAGTCACCATTCAGTTTGAAAGCCACCGGGTTGAGTTGCCCGCGATTTTGGAGCTGGAACACAACGATGACGTGCTGGAATATTACGACCAGCCCCCTTCCATCAAGCTGGACTATTCTTCGGCGCATGGAAAACGCCTTGGAGTTCTTCACACACCCGACTTCTTTGTAGTTAGAGCAGACAGTGCGGGCTGGGAAGAATGCAAAACTGAGGAAGACCTGATTCGCTTGGCAGACCGTAATCCGAATCGATACTGTCACGATGAGCGGACATGGAGTTGTCCGCCCGGCAAGCAGTACGCAGAACAGTTCGGTCTCTACTACCGGGTTCGCTCGTCCGGCGAGATCAACTGGGTCTTCCAACGGAATCTCCAGTTTCTCGAGGACTATTTCAGAGCGCCTCTGGAAGTGCTGTCGGTTCATCGGCAGCGGGTTCTAGCTCTTGTCGCTGCCCAGCCGAACGGCTCACTGCAAGATCTTTTTTGGGCGACGGAAGGCGAAGTCACTCGGGATGCGATTTATTCCCTGATTGCAGCCGGGGATATTTTCATCGATCTCCACTCGGCCTCACTTCTAGAACCAGACAAGGTGACAGTCTCGCTGGAGAAGTTTGCCGAATGTGTCCGAGACAACCACGCTGTGATACCCACACGCTTTGACCGAGAGGATCAAGCGCCGCAGGTTCAGCGGTGGCTTCAGCTCGCGAGCGAAGCCGATCTGGTCGAAGGCACACGACGATTCCACATCGTCACCCGAGCGTTACGCGGCGCTCCACATGATTTCGTGCCTCCGCGAACGCTGCGGCGCTGGATAGCGAGCTATCGCGCCGCACAGGACCAGCACGGGAGCGGATATCTGGGCCTCTTGCCAAAACGCAACGAAGGCAACCCAGCGAGCAAGCTCCCAGAAAAAGTGCGCTCGTTGATGACCCAGTTCATCGAAAAAGAGTACGAAACGCTAAAGCAGAAGACTCAGTACGCGGTGTGGTCCATGTTCAAGCTGAGCTGCGATCGCGAGAAAATTCCTGCTCCCAGCTACAAGACGTTCAGCCTCGCGATACATCAGCGTGCCGGCGCTGAGCAGACGCAGAAGCGGCAAGGTCACCGAGCCGCGTACCAGCGTCAGCCTTTCTATTGGGAGTTGGAACAACGGACTCCTCGCCACGGGGACCGGCCTTTCGAAATCGCCCACATCGATCACACGCAGTCCGACGTGTGGGCTGTGTGTTCTCAGAGCGGACGTGTCCTAGGACGCCCTTGGGTTTCGTTGCTGACCGATGCGTTTTCACGGCGGATTCTGGCGCTCCACATCACGTTCGATCCGCCAAGCTATCGCTCGTGCATGATGATTGTGCGCGAGTGCGTACGCCGGTACGCACGCCTGCCCCAGATCTTCGTGCTTGACGGTGGAAAGGAGTTTGAGAGCAGCTACTTCGAAGCGCTGCTGGCGCGGTTCGAAATTACGAAGAAGTCGAGGCCGCCCGCAAAAGCTCGCTTCGGCTCGACATGCGAGCGCATCTTCGGAACGGCGAATAAACAGTTCTTTCATTGCCTGCAGGGCAACACACAGCTTGCCCGGAACGTTCGCCAGATCACCAAAAGCGTCGATCCCCGGAATCATGCCTTGTGGGCTCTCAAAGAGTTGCACCGCGCACTGAGCGAATATGCATACGAAATTTATGACACGATGCATCATCCGGCCCTCGGACAGAGCCCGCGTGAGGCTTTTGATGCGGCGCTTACCCACACCGGCAGTCGCGCACACCGTAGACTCGCCTATGATCGGGACTTCCTCATCGCGACATTGCCAACCACCCGCAAGGGAACCGCGAAAATCTCACCGGCACGAGGCATCAAGATCAACCATGTTCTTTACTGGTCCGAGCATTTCCGAAACCCCACCTGGGAAACAAAGCAGGTTGCTGTTCGTTACGACCCCTTCGATATCGGCCTGACGTATGCGTTTGTCGATCGGCAGTGGGTGGAATGCTACTCGGAATACTATAAGGTTCTACATGGGCACTCCGAGCGAGAAGTTCAGCTAGTCAGCGAGGAGCTACGCAAACGGCATCAGAACCATTCCGGCCACTTCGTGATCACGGCAAGGAAGCTTGCCGAGTTCCTGGAGTCCGTTGAACTGGAAGAAGAGATCCTCGCGCAAAGATTGCGGGACCTCGAAGCACGGTCGCTTCATGCTCCACCAGAGCGGTCCGCGAAGCCGCTGGTGAAAATTGCTGACACTCGCCGCGCATTACCAGCAGCGCGCACGCAGTCGCCGCCTGCCGTGGTGTCCACATTGCAGACCTACGGAGAACTCTGATGCGGCTAGACGGTGTCGCGGCCGTTGCCCCTCACCTTATCGAACGCCTGGATCGTTTTCGGACCTTTACCATGGCGCATCCTCGCTTGGTGAGGGCACGAGATGAACTCGTTGACGCCATTGACGGCGCGGAACCCGGCTCGCTCGTACTTGTGTTGGGGCCGACCGGGGTCGGCAAAACAACCTTGCGCTCGAAAGTCGAAAACCTCCTGATCGAGCAGATGAGTCCAGCAATGGCAGCAGACCCCGGGCGCCTTCCTTTTGTCAGCGTCGAAGTCGCCCCACCCGACACCGGTCGGTTCCGCTGGCGAGATTACTTCAGTCGCTTGCTCGCAGCCATGAATGAACCTCTTATTAATTCCAAGATTCCCGATGAGCGTTGTATCCATGCAACCAGCCCGGCCAGATCGCCCCTGAGCGGCATGGAACTGGGGTTCGCCGCCGAACAGGCATTGCGTTATCGCCGTCCTCCGGTCGTGTTCGTTGACGAAGCACAGCATCTTGCGAGGATTGCTTCCGGACGCCGGCTGTCGGATCAGTTGGACGTCATCAAATCGCTCGCGAATCGAACACAGACCGTTCACGTTCTCCTGGGCACGTACGAGTTGCTTGCCTTTCGAAATCTCAGCGCCCAGTTGAGCCGCCGCAGTATGGATTTACATTTCCAGCGGTACCGCGCGGACTCTACGGAAGATCGGCAGATATTTCAAAACGTCCTTCACACTTTCCAAAAACAACTGCCGTTCGAGGGACCAGAGGCGGACTTGGCGTCTATGTGGGAGTTTCTCTACGAGCGTTCCGTCGGTTGCGTGGGGATTCTGAAAGAGTGGCTCATGCGAGCCTGTGTGCGCTCGATAAAGCACGGTGCGGTCAATCTCTCTCTGGAACAACTGGAGAAGACGGCGCTCTCTGTTTCGCAATGTGAAAAAGTCCTCGCGGAGTCGCGCGAAGGCGAAACCAGGCTCAAGGACACTGAGGATTCCAGATTGAGACTCAGGACGCTCATGGGTATTGATCAGCATTCTTGTGAGACAAGCACCAACGGAGACTCCGGTTCGGTCCCGTCCGCCCGGAACCGGAAGGCACGAAAACCAGGTCAGCGTGCTCCCCGAAGAGACCCTATCGAGGAAACGGCTCAGATATATGCCTGACGCCACGATATACGACGCTTGGGAACTGTCGGATCATCGACTGACCGGCCGAAGCTATTTATATTCGTTACCGCCCATCGGAATAGGCACGCCGATGGTGGAGAGCCTGACGGGCTACATTCAGCGGCTCGCGGCGAGTCCCGTATACGAAAGGTGCGCTGTCCGGCAAGCTTCCCACAAAGCTACCTCAGTATTCGTTTTACATCGAAGCGTACACACTGAATGGCACTGGCGACCGCGCACGACTCTGGACTTCGGCACTCGAGGAATTGACTCAGGTTCAGCGTCTTGATCTTCTCACGACATTGCCTTGGGCTAACATGATCGATCGCGTGCATCTCCTGCGAACGAACCGTGCTTGGTGCTCTTCTTGTTATGAAAGCTGGCGTTCCTCGGGACATCCCGTATACGAACCATTGCTATGGATGTTTCAGGTGGTCACTCTTTGCCACGATCACCGGCGACCGCTCGACTCGACGTGCCCCTCGTGCGGCCGGAAGCAGTATGTGTTTTCCTCCAAATCTCGTCCAGGCCACTGTTCACGATGCCAGTCGTGGCTGAGGCGCGTGCACGACGTCGACGCTATTAACCATGACGTAGCCGAACAACTGCGGACGGCGGAAATGGTTGCTGATCTATTGGCCGCGAGCCCATGCACCCGAAATCACGTTCGATGGAGAAACATCCCGCGAATCGACTCACTGGTTGCGTTTTGCCGCACCCAGAATGTTTCCCTAATTCGTGCTCTGGCTGAACCGATCAATAGCGAGCGGAGACGTTTGTGGTATGTACACCATCGCGTCCCAAGTAGCATCGTCGAACAAGCCTTGCAGACTGCTCTTCAGGCAACTACTCCCGCACCGCTGCCGGCGCTTGCCAACCAGCTGGGTTATCGCGCAGATGCGTCGCTACGTCATCGATTCCCGGAACTCTGTCGTCAGATCGCAACCAAGAGACGAGCTACGTTGAAAGTTTCCCGGCGTCGATCACACGTGATGCCAGTGCCGCGCGACCGCGTTGAAAGGGCACTCGTTGAAGCACTCAATAAGGGTGGTCTCACCAATCTTCGAACTGTGGCAGCTTCTGTAGGGCTGAGCAGCACACGACGCTTCTATAAAGACTTCCGTAACCTTCGGCTAGCCGTCGTTGCTAAGAATCGTGAAATCAGAAAACAGCGGGTCCATGTGATCGCGAACACTACCAAGCTCTCACAGGGAAGTGACGAGAATGATCGGAGGTGGAACCCAGGGGTTAAACATCGTTCTTGCGCTGCCGTGGATTGTCGGCTCGTTCAGTGAGGCGACAGGCGCGGCCTCTGAGTAGCTTGCCGGGAACTCAATCTCGGCTTACAACCCATCTTATAAATGGCCACGCCGGGACGTACTCGTTATTGAGGAATGCCCCGGCGCGCCTTTCGACCGCTCGAACAGGCTGCTTTCAGGCGGTCACAACTGGGTTATCGCAGCGATTACTCAACTCTTGTGGCGACGCTGGTCACAGTCCGGTGGGGACCGTCAAACGGGGCCGTAACCACGGCATGGATTCCCTTGCCTTGTTGGACCACCACGATTTCAAGATTTACAAACGTCCCCGTGCTGGTAACGATACGAGCTGTTCCCGTGCAATCGGTGTTGATGTGATAGGTGCCGGTGCCGGGGGTCCACTCGATCGCGGGCGGGACGCCATTGACGATGATGTGGTCCACCTGGGAGAAATTGCCTTGTCCATCGTAGTGGGTCATGACAACGCCACGAATCGGGAGGCTAACGCCGGGTGCGGGGAGGATCAGGCCTTCGACAGCGGATCCGTAATCGCCATGAAGGGTTCGATCTGTGCAAACCTTGTCCCCGTCGTCGGCCTTCGGTGAGGAAGCCGCGACCCGCGGTGAGGAAGCTGCGACCAGTAAACCGCAAACGATCATTATGGGAATTGCCACCATCGAGATTCTCGACACTAATTTCCTTTGCATTGAAACCTCCTTCTAGGTCAGCAAGAACTTAGTACGGCCCGGCCCAATACGAAAACCAGACTCCACGAAGAGAAGACGAAAGAGCCTCCGAAGGGAAAATGAGATTGGTCAGGAACAAACTTCCTACATCCGTGCCCGCGACAGTGCACCCCAAAGGAGCCATTGTCAAGGGGAATGAAATCTGCTTATGGGCAACTCGGACTTCTTTGAATCGATTTGCACGGCGAATTTCTCGGAGGAAGTCTTTCAACAGCCACAGCCCATTCCACCAGCCATTCGCACCGACTGCCGGGCTATTTATGAGATGGCTTGTAGTTTCATTACTTATGAAGTGCATGGAAGACGTGTGCCAGAAGACCAAAAACTCCTCCCGCTCCAATCACAATTCCGGGGGTTAAGGTCAACAAAACGGAGAAGACCAAGCCGAGACAAAAGCTCGTGCTCGCAAATCGATCAGCTTCGTGGGGCCATATCTGACGTATGACAAGTTCAGCTATCCACCCACCCGTGAGGCCATGATCCCGTAAATCAGGATCCCGATCAGCGCGAACAGCGGAGGATCTGGAAGGCCAAATTCACTGCCGAAGAGTATCTCGCTCCCCAATCCGACGATGCCGACGATGATGCACGAGAGAATTCCCGCACTGCCCACGATAAGATTGAAAGGAATCCTCCTTGATTCCCACCACCCAATCACTTCTCTGGCGCTAGTAGCCGGAACATCGCGACGACAAAGAGTCGATGACCTGAGACGAGCGAATCCAGGATGTCGCTGAGTCCAGTCCTTTAGCAATGCACTCATTTGCGCCGCCCAGGCCGCCTATGCGCCTCAGATAACCACGGTAACTGAGCTTTCACTAGCACCAGAATCTCAATTCTGCAAAAGGGAGTACAGGAAGGAAAACTGTATTTGTGTCCTGGAAGTTTCGGCTTTACGGTCTCGTATCCGCAGTCATCTTGGGAATTCTGACCTTTGGCCAAATCCCGACGCACTCGACGACGGATACCGCTCGCGTCGTGAAGTACGCGCAGAACGACATTGTTCCCGCAAAAGGTCGGCCAACCGATGCTTCCGAAATGGCCAAACGATGGTTCAAGTCACACACCATTGGGTTCCCTCCCATAAAGCAGCCACTCGCTTTGGAAGCAGCAGCCCTCGCTTTTGGGTGCCCCGGAAAATGGGGCAGAAAAAGGAAAAAATTCATGTCTTACCTATATGTTAAGTGGAATAGGTTTGGAGGTTTCGAGGTGATTCGCTCGCCAGCGGTTGAGTCATTAGAGCATGGTTTGAATCTCGCTGGCCACTCCCGGAACGAAGGCCTGCGACCCCGTAGGCGGCTCGGTTAGGCCGTGGTGAAGGGAGCGGCCATCGCCCTTACTGTTGTCTCTCAAAGTGAAGACTGTCGTGGTCCTCCTCTTGACAATCAGTAGGAGAGGTGTATTCTTCCTCTTGATCCTCAGGAGGAATGCGCCTATGGCGGACAAGCCGAGTGATC
>WNFQ01000555.1_pt1 | contig 31291 bp, 30 predicted proteins | sample 5400171 | NCBI WGS metagenome assembly WNFQ01 (sample SAMN13153356, study PRJNA577476) | soil metagenome | isolation source: 20 cm soil under Madrone tree | place: USA:California | collected 2016-06-14
CGAACACCGCGGCGGTCGGAATCGCGTCCTGCACATCCTTGGAGTTCGTAGTCTTCGAGGGACCCAGGGTCTTGATGAAATGGGTTTGCACCTGGGTGTCGTAGTGGTGAGCGGCGCCGATTGCGACCAGCGCGCCGCCAAACCAGGCCCAGTCGCCGCGGTCCCAATGCAAGGGTGCCGTGAAGTAGCGCTTGATGTCGGACGCGAGCTGTGACGGCTGTTCCGCGGCAGCCGAACCCGCGGCGGCAGTTCGCTGGTCGGTCTGGCTCTCAGGCGTCTGGCACCACGCGGCGCCGCACGCGCCGAGAGCCCCCGCAGCGAGAAGCGGTGTCAGCCGCTTTTGGACTCGCACGATCGTGCTAGCTCCGCGCCGGGCTCGCCGAAGCCAGCAGCTCATCCACACGGACTATCGGATAGAGATTCAGATGAGAGTCCCAGGATGGGTGACGGCGCAGGAAGAATTCCAGCCGCGCGGCAGGACTCGCGGCGAAGGCCGGATCCTGCTTGAGCTTGCGCGAGAATTCATCCTGCAGCTGCGGGTGCTGTGCGAGCACGGTACGGGCGATCTGTTCCGCGACGTATGGCTCCAGGTACTCCTTCTGCTCGAAGCACGCGTTGAAGAAGCCCCAGGCGGCAAACGAGTCCGGCGCCTGCGGCTCGAGCAGATGCATCACGAGGCGCGCGCTCGCTTGCGCGATCGGCACGAACAGGGCCCCGGCGGTGATGTCCTGGGTCTCACGTCCCCAGTTGCCGCCCAGCGTCACGCGCATACGGCCCTCGAACGGCGCCGCAGCGAACCGCACATGAATGGCGCGGAAGGCTTCGATGCGCACGCCCTCGCTGCGCGCACGCACCGGTTCGCAGGCGATGCCATGCAGCGCGAGCCGCGCGCCGATATCCTGCGCCCAGGCGCACGGCACGACGTAGCCGCCCAGCGGCGCCTTGACCACCAGGGATGGCGACACACGATCGCGAAACGGCACACGCCAGACCTGCGGCGTCTTCGGGTCATAGACGGTCACCGGCTCGCCGGAGATGGGTGAAGGCTCGCGCGTGTAGGCGTAGCCCTTGAAGTCGATGAGCTGCGTGCCGCCGGCGCCCCCCGCATCCAGCCCGCCGCCGCTTGCCGTCTCACGCCAACCCGAGCCGTAGTCGAGCACCACCTGCGCGCCGCCCAGACGAGCGGCTGCGGCGTCCGCCTGCAGTGCCTGCTCACGCCACTTCACGCCGTGCGCGGCGAGGAGTTCCGCCAGACCCACGATGGTGTTGCGCGTGACGCGCACGCGCGTCGCGTAATCCTTCCATGAGTGCGTCTCGACCAGCACCGTGAAGCGGTTACGCTGCGGAAAGTACCCGGTGGAGAAGCGCGGCGAGTACACGGTGAGGAGGAAACCGGAAGCAGGGTCGTCGGTCCTGGCCAGGTCCGGGTAGAAAGGCAGGGGCATCGAGCCTGAGCGCGCGAGTCTGGAGATCAGCGCATCGCGCAGTTCGCGCCCCAGTGGGTACAGGTGTGCATCGCCCTGGTTGATGGGCTCTGCCTGTAGCGAAACATCGGGCTGAAAGTCCGCACCATCGGTGACGTGCAGGTCGGCGCACACCAGCGGGTCCCAGATGCGGATCAGTCCCAGCATCGCCCGCATCTCGGGTGCATCCGCCTTGGTGTAGTCGCGGTTGAGATTGAGATTCTGCGCGGTGGTGCGCCAGCCGGTCTCTTCGGGGCCATTCTGGTTCGGCCGGTTCCAGCGGCCGAAACGCTCGTGCCCATCCACGTTGAAGGCCGGCACGAACAGGATCGCGATCCGCTCCAACACCCCGGGAGCCGCGGTCTCGCCGAGCAGTTCGCGCAGCGCAATGAAGCCCGCGTCCTTGCCGTCGCTCTCGCCGGGATGGATGCCTCCCTGGAGCATGAGCACGGGTACTTTGCGCGGATCGGCGCGGCAGGCGATGAGCGCGCGCATGGGTCGCCCCTCGGCGGAGCGCCCGAACTCGAGGCTGTGCACCGCACGCGGCCAGGCGGCCGCGAACGCCGCACACAGCCGCGTCACCTCATCGGTGCGACCGGTCTTCTTGAAGCCTGATTCCTCGGCAACGGTGGCCAGCGTGTGGTCCTGCATCATGGAATCTTACGGGACACCCCGCTGCGGCGCGCGTTCTTTGCAGCTTCCGCGCTTTCAGAGTCTTCGGTACCAGGCCACACCCGCGGCATCGACGTCGCGTGCGGCGACGCCCCGCCCGATGAGGCAATTGAGGTGTGCGATGCTCTCGCCGGTCGCCATGCCCAGCATCTCCACGCCCACGCGGCGGCGAAACAGCGCGCTGAACACATCGATCGCACGCTTTGGTTGGGCAAGCTCCTCGCGCACGCGGGCGAGGCGCTCCTCGTGCCCCTCGATGAGCGCGTCGAGGCGCGCGTGCAGTCCGCGGAAGGGTTCGTTGTGCGAGGGCAGGACCAGGACGTCGTCGGGAACCTGCCGCTTGATGGAGGCCAGAGACTCGAGCCACTCGCTCAGTGGATTGGCATCCGGCTCTGTCGGAAACACCGAGACATTGGAGGTGATGCGCGGCAACACCTGATCGCCGGAAATCAACACCTCGAGCTCCGGGCAGTGCAGGCACAGGTGTTCCGGTGAATGCCCGCGGCCCACCACCGCGCGCCACAGCCGCTCGCCGATCTTAAGTTCCTCGCCGTCGATGACGCGCCGGTAGCTGTCCGGCAGCGTGTACACGGCCTTGCCGAAGCTCCCGAAGCGCGCCTTGTAGTGCTCGAGCGCCTCGTCGTCCCAACCGGCGCCGCGATAGAAGCGCAACCCGTCCGAGGGCGCTTCGCGCCCGGTATCGGCCACCAGCATGCGACACGTCACGTACTCCAGTCGCGTGGTCCACAGCCGGCAGTTGTGTTGTCGCGTCAACCAGCCGGCCATGCCGATGTGATCGGGATGCATGTGGGTGCAGATGACACGCTGCACGGGCCCCCGACTCAAGGGGCCGGCGAAGGCACCGTGCCAATCGGCCGCCGTGTCGGCGGTGTGCATGCCGGTATCGACCAGCGTCCACCCGCCCTGATCCTCGAGGGCCCACAGATTGATGTGGTTCAGGCCCGCCATGGGCAGGCGCATGCGCAGCCACCGCACGCCCGGGCCGACCTCGAGCGCCTCCCCCGGCGCCGGGGATGATGCGAAGGGGAAGGTCAGTGCCGCGGAGACGGCGGTGGATTCAGTTGCGCGCTCGGGCATGTGATCAACAGACTTCGGACACGGTCTCAATTCCACAACTTCAGATTGGTCGGCACCTGAACGCCGCGAGCCGCATCGGGATCATACTGCCCGCTGACCGCAACCCCGCCAGAACCTGGCTCGCCGCCGCTGAAGACCGCCAGCGGCGGCACCGTGAGGGCTTGCGCGCCCTTACTCTTCAGTGCGTTGTTGAGCTCCGGCAACTGATTCGAGATGACCCGGGTGAAATCCCCATCGATCTCGCCGAGTTGCGCCCGCAGCGCAGCGATATTCTCGAGCTGGTATGCCGAGGGTGGCCCATCCCAGGACGTAACCGCACCGTAAAGTTGGTCGGTGTGCTCCCGCAGCCGTTCTTCCCCGGTAATCGCTCCACCTTCCTTGGTGGCGACGATTTTTTTCCGGATCGCATCCAGCTTGCCGTCAAAGTCCTCGAGCCGGCGAAGCAGGGCGTCACCCTTCGGCCGGCTCTTGCGTGCCTCCGCAACCTGCTCCCGCAGGCCGGCAATTCGGGCGAACAGCGCCGACTCATCGTTGAACAGCGCGTAAACCTTCATCGCCGCCTCATACTGAGCCTTGCGATCAGCCAGGCTCCACGTGACGCGAGTGTCGAGGCCGATGGTGGCTTGGTTTTCGTAGACCTTGTCGTTCTTGTGAAGGCGAATGGCATAGATTCCCGGCAGCACGCGCGGCCCCTGCGTGCCGGCCTGCGCAAGCTGCGCGGCGGGCGGGACATGCGGCGGGCGCCGGTGCATGGTCCACACCACGCGATTCAGCCCGCGCCGGGTGCTCGCGGGCAGCTCGTCGATCAGCTCCCCGCTTGAGTCCAGCACTTCGATCCGGAGCTTGCCGAACAGGTGGCGGCTGCGCTGGTAATAGGTCATCACGGCGCCGCCGGCCGGATTGTCGCCTACGAAGGCGGCGGCACCGTTGGCCCAACCACCATTGGCCTCGATGCGCTGCTGTGCGGGGCGCGCGGACACGAAGGCCGCGTCCTGCGCGGTCAACTGCGGCGTCAGCTGGCGCAGCGGCGTGATGTCATCGACGATCCAGATGCCGCGGCCATGTGTCGCGAGCACGAGGTCATTGTCGCGAGGCTGAATCGCAAGATCGCGCACCGCCACTGCCGGAAGGTGCCCACCCTTGAACTGCGCCCAATGCGCGCCGCCGTCGACCGAGATCCACAGTCCGAACTCGGTGCCGAGAAACAGCAGCTGCGAATCGACGGTGTCTTCCTTGATGACGTGCGCGTAGCCGCGTACGCCCTTGGAATCCTGCGAGCTGACCAGCGGCCTCCAGGACTTTCCAAAGTCGGTCGTCGCATAAACGTACGGCGCCATGTCGCCGAAAGTGTGCCGATCAAAAGCGACATAGGCGCTGCCGGGTGCGAATGCGCTCGCCTGGACCCAGCTTACCCAGGCGTTCCTGGCAACACCCGGCGCATTGCCGACGACATTGTCCCAATGCTGCCCGCCATCGCGGGTCAACTGCAGGTTGCCGTCATCGGTACCGACCCAGATGAGCCCGGCCGCCAGCGGCGACTCGCTGATCGAATAAACCGTGGTGTGCATCTCCGCCGCAGAATTGTCGACGGTGATACCTCCGGACTGTTCCTGCTTCTGCTTCTGGGGGTCGTTGCTGGTCAGATCCGGCGAGATCCGCTCCCAGCTCTGACCGTGGTCGCGCGAGCGGAACAGAAACTGCGCGCCGATGTAAACCGTGCCCGGCTCATGCGGGGACAGCGCAATTGGGGTGTTCCAGTTGAACCGCAGCTTGGTGTAGCGCTTGAGATCGGCCGCACCGAGCCTCGGCTGGATGTCCCGTGTCTCGTGGGTACGCATGTTGACGCGGCCGATGCTGCCACCCTGGTATTCGGCAAACACGTAGTCAGGATCGGCGGGATCGGCGAACATCCAGAAGCCGTCGCCGTTGAACATGTTTTCCCAGCGCGAACTAGTGATGCCGCCGGGATACGCGGAGTCACCTACCCAGGAGCTGTTGTCCTGCAGGCCGCCATAGACGTGGTAGGGGTCGGCGTTGTCGAGGCTGACGTGGTAGAACTGCGAGATCGGCAGATTATCGGTCTTCCACCACTTGTTCGCGCCATCGTAGGAAATCCACAGTCCGCCGTCGTCCCCGGCAAACACGTGTTTCGGGTTGCTCGCCTCGATGAAGACGTCGTGCACATCGCCGTGCATGCCGGCGAACCCGCCGATGTTGCTGAAGCTCTTGCCACCGTCCTCGCTCATGATGAGATAGCCGTCGGTCTTGTAGAGGCGATTGGCATCCTTCGGATCGACGATGAGTTTGGCGAAGTAGAACGGTCGCCATACCATCCATTGGCTCTTGTCACCGCGCTCCCAGGTGCTGCCACCGTCATGCGAGATCAATAGCGCCGAGTCGGTCGACTCGACGAAGGCGTATAGGGTTTTGGAATCGCTGGGCGCCAATGCGAGCGCGATGCGGCCGTAAGGCTTCGGCGGGAAGCCTTTGTTGGCTTGCGGAGTGATCTCGGTCCAGCTCTTCCCGCCATCCGCACTGCGATACAGGCCGCTAGCGGACGACGCGGTCGGCCCGTCGCCGCCGGAGCGAAAAGTCCAGCCCTTGCGCCGGAAGTCCCACAGGCTTGTGAACAGCACGTCCGGAGCGCGTGGGTCGAGCGCGATACTGCCGCAGCCGGTCGACAGACTGGAACCCTTGAGCACCAGCTGCCAGGTGGTGCCGCCGTCGGTGGTCTTGTAGAGACCGCGCTGGGGCGAGTCGCTCCACAGCTTGCCTGGCGCGCAGGCATAGACGGTATCGGCCGAGCGCGGGTCGACAATGATCTGGGAGATGCGCTCGGAGTCGGGCAGGCCCGCGTGCGTCCAGGTCTCGCCGGCGTCCGTGGACTTGTAGATGCCGTCGCCGATCGACACGCTGTTGCGTGTCCAGGCCTCGCCGGTGCCCGCCCAGACGTTCTTCGGATTGGAGGGATCGAGCGCGATTGCTCCGATCGACTGCACCGGCTGCTCATCGAAGACCGGTTTGAAAGTCGTGCCACCGTCGGTCGACTTCCAGACTCCTCCGCTCGCCGCGCCGACGAACAGCGTGACCTTGCCGGATGGATCGGTGTACCCGGCGAGGGCGGAAATCCGGCCGCTCATGGTGGCCGAGCCGATGTTGCGCGCGCCGAGGCCGGAAATCGTGCCGGAATCGATCACGGTCGCTCCAGCCCCCGCCGCGACATCGGCGGCGAAGGCGTAGCTCAGACCCGAGACGAACACGCACGTCAATGCCGCAAGCTCAATTCGCATCAGCTTTCTCCTTGAACTACCTGGCCGGGGCGGCGCCGGCGGGCGCGGCGGGAAAGTGGAACAGGGCATCGTCGGCGGCGACGTTCGCTTCGGCTTTGTCGAACTGCACCTTGCGGCGCTCGGTGGAGCCCTTGGGGCCCGATTCCCGTGCAAACGGGAAGTAGACCCCATCCACCTTTTCGTAATCGCCGTAGTCGATGACCGTCTCGTGGGGCACGCCGTGCTCGATGCGCCGGTTGACCGTGCGGACCTCGAGGAAGTAATCCGGATCGAGATAGACGTAGGTCACGTCGCCGTTCGGCCGCGTCACGCGCAGCTTGTGCGCCTCGGTGCCGTCGACGTCCTCGGTACCCAGATAGTCGAGTGTGTAGCCCCTGGCTTTGTAGTCCACCAGGGTGCCGGCGAAGTCCGCCGCATCCTCGCCCATCCCCTTGGCGTCGTCGGCGGACAGGTTTTCCGGATCCTTGCGGCCCTGGAACGGATTGATCTGCCACGCCTGTGCACCGTCATACGCCTGCACCAGGGTCAAGCCTTGCAGCGCGGCCTGGTAGCGCACCGATTGTGGGCGCTTCAGCAGGGTGACGTACCCGAGCTCGATCGTGCCGCCGTTGATCAGTATCTTGCCGGAGAAGCGCAGCGACTGGATCGCGTGCAGCTTGTCGATGCCACCGCGGGCTTCGACGTTCTTGGCGGCGAGCTCCTCGGCGGTATGACCCAGCGCGACGGGTGCGGCGAGCACCAACAGTATGGCTGCGACGGGATGCATGGGGTTCTCCAACGATTTCTTGATTCGGCTCAGTCCTTGCAGCGCATATTTCACTGCGAATTGCCCGCTACTGCAATTTCCGGCAGCAGGCATAATGGTGGGCGGTCCTGGGGTCGGGCCGATGGCCTCTGTCGTGTGAATAAAGGTGGTGGTATGAGAGCGCGGTTGGCTCTTCCAATGGTCCTCCTTGTCAGCGCCGTGCTCGAACCCGTCGGTCGCACCGCATCTGTCGAGCGCGCGCGGGACATCGGCGTGCCGTTCGAGGGCGCGCCCGGCCCGCTGAATGCGATTACCGACGTACCTGGCGTTGAGGTCGGACAAGTCTCGCTCATCAGCGGGCAGGGACCGCTCAAAGTCGGAGTCGGGCCGGTCAGGACGGGAGTCACCATCATCTTCCCGCGCGGTCGCGCAAATTCGCAGCCCGTGTATGGCGGCTTCTTCGACCTGAACGGCAACGGCGAGATGACCGGCCAGTCTTATTTGCACGATTTTGGCGTCATTCAGGGTCCGATCGGAATCACCAACACCAATGCCATCGGACAGGTCTACGCCGGCATCCAGTCATGGACGCAACAGCGCTTTGGCGAAGCGGCAGATCCCGTCGTCGCCGAGACCTGGGACGGGGAACTGAACGACATCCGCGGCTTCCACGTCCGGCCGGAGACCGCCATCGCGGCCATCGAAGCGGCGAAGTCAGGAGCCATCGCCGAGGGCAGCGTCGGTGGGGGCACCGGCATGGAATGCTTCGGCTTCAAGGGCGGGATCGGGACGGCCTCTCGCAAGATCGCGCTCGGTGCTCACGCGTATATGGTCGGGGCGCTCGTTCAGTGCAACACGGGCGATCGCAAGGTGCTGCGCATCGCCGGCGCCCCGGTTGGACAAGCGCTGTCGGCACGCTGGCTGCCGTGTTACGACTCCCACCTCTCGCCCCCGGGGAAGCGGCCGAAATGTGCCGGCAGCGCGAGCGCCGGGACACCCCCACCGGATGCGGGCTCGATCATCATCGTGGTCGGCACCAACGCGCCGTTGATTCCGACCCAGCTTGATCGATTGGCTAAAAGGGCTGCGATGGGACTCGCGCGGCTCGGCTCCTACTCCGGCAGCAGTTCAGGCGATCTGATCGTTGCTTTCTCGACCGCCGCGTCGCTCGTCAACCACCCCGATCAGACCGCGCCGTCGCCGCTTGCACCGGTAGCGAGCCACGACATCGATCCGCTGTTCGAAGGTGTGGTCGAGTCGACCGAGGAGGCGATCGTCAACGCGATGATTGCCGCACCCACCATGACTGGTGCCGATGGCTTTCGCCTGTTTGGCCTGCCCCATGAGGAACTGCGCGCAATCCTAAAGCGCTACGGTCGGCTCGGCGAGGCGATCGATGACCCGCGCATTCGCGACGCAAAGTGACGGACTTCTCTAGCTGGACGGTCAGCCCACGCACCCTAAGCGGGGGAGAGTGCGCCGCGGCAGGTCAATTGTGAAGACGCATCCTGAACCGGGTACGTCGCGGACGCTCAAAAAATACCTCCGCGGCAGCGCCGCAACCAACACAATGGAGAACTTGGATTATATGCGCGCATACTGCCCACGGTGGCCGGTTCGACGACCGGATTTTATGAGTACCGTCAGCTCGCGCAATCCTACTTACAAGGGAGCAAGCACACATGCACAAAATATTTCTCGCACTCGCCATGGCGGTGTTGGCATCTGGCCCGGTTGCAGCCTCTGAAAAGACAGATGTCATGGCGGTCATGCATCAATGGGTAGACGGCTTCAACAACGGCGACATGAAATCGTGGGTGGCAACTTGTGCCGACCAAACATCCATCATCGACGACATTCCGCCTCACGAGTGGCACGGCGCGGGTGGTTGCTCCAAGTGGTGGGATGATTTCAACGCTTTCACCAAGGCGAATGAAATCACCAATGGGAAGGTTACCCTCGGCAAGCCCCGGCACATCGATATCACAGCGGACCGCGCCTATATCGTTGTTCCCGCCAATTTTACCTACAACATGAAAGGGAAGCCGATGAAGCAGAGCGGTTCAATCGTGACGGTTGCCATGCAAAAAGTTGCATCCGGTTGGCGTATGACTGGATGGGCATGGGGTGCAGCCATTGACGTAGCGGTCAAAACGGGATCCGGACATTGAAACGCAGTCACGACCGCTGGCGCTCGCACTCGAGCCCAAAGAACGGGGTTCGAATCGTCGCCGCAGAGCCGTGCTAGTTCCGGTGCGCGTTTGGAATTCAGCGAAGGGCTGCGGATTGCGGCCGGAGGGCAGACGGGCACAGAATCGTGACTGCCGGAACGCAGGTTTCGGCCCAGACTCGAACACAAACGAATTGAATCCTCCGCCGGGGGTCGATCTATGATGAATCTCAATGCATCGCGCGCTCACGGGCGGTTGCTGCTCGGCGCGCTGACCCTCCTGTCCCTCACCGCAGCGGCGCTCGCGCATCCATTCCGCGTCGAGGACATGCAGAACCTCGCGCGCGTGGGCGGAGTGCGCATCTCGCCCGACGGGCTGTGGGCGGTGTTCACGGTTACGCGCAGCGATCTCGCCAAGAACCGCTTGGTCACCAATCTCTGGAGAGTGCCGACGGTAGGCGCTGAGCCCCAGCAGCTCACTTTTGTCGAGCACGGATCGAACGACACGCCCCGCTGGTCCGCCGACGGCCGCTATCTGTACTTCCTCAGCTCGCGCGTCGACGTTCACACTCGCTCGATCCAGAGACAGAAGAAGGCCAAAACCTAGAAGGGAGGACGGCAGGACAGAGCCGAACTTGCGCATGCGCTCTTACCTTAAATGCGTGGCAATGAACCTCATTCTTGCGACAAGTCGAGAGATCGGCAACGCGCGGATGTTGCAATCTTTGCTCGAATGCGCGGTGAATTGCGAGGGAGGGGGTGGCGAGCCCTAAGGCTGATTCAGGCTTCTCAGTCATTGGAGCAAGTTAGCAATTGTTGAAACCGCCGATCCCCAGCCCAACCGGTAGCATCGTAGGCACACCTTGGTGCCGGCATCATGAGGCTGTTGGATCAGGTCGCACATCACTCGACACCATTCAGCGTTTCGGTCGATGCGCATGGGGTCCCGTTTGACAAGATGCTCGACGCGCGACTATCGGAGTGAGCCCATGGCGGTATTCGTACCCGACAGTTATGAGGTCGATGGGCTTCGTCGTCTGCGGAGTGCCTTACTCGATAGCCACTCCGCCGTCGTCTGGAATCGTACCGTCGTTGAGGAACCACCAAGTGCCACGATGCGACTCCGCTAAGTGTTTGAGTTAGCTCGTGGTGAGTGGCGTCGAGTTGTGACCTAACTCGATTTGTAATCCGCTGTTCGCCCAATAACGATACCGCGCGAATTTCCCTACCGAACAGTATCGTCGGCGACCGACAGCCATACAGAGTGGCGGCGATTGCGGGAATTGTGTGGGAATCCTCGCGCCACTGGCGCGCCGCATGGGGATGTGGAATCACTATATGCAGGTCGCGGGTCGAACACGTGGCATTCTGAACCCCACGAACTCAGCAGATGCTCGTGGGAATTTTGCGGGAATCCCGGACGATGGTCGCCTGTCCGACCGCAACGCCCGCCACGTCGGTGATGGCGTCGAGGGATCCTCGAGGCAAGACTCCCACCTTGAGTCCGAGGTCCGGGGCGCGTGGACGCGCAGCCGGCGCCTCGCCCTGGGCTACGCCGAGCACAATAAGGAAGATCGCGGCAGCGGCGAGGTGCTTACCAGGCATGCGCATAGCACACGGCGTCGGGCGCCGCTCCACGACCCGCTATACTCGCGGGACTGTGAACGAAGCAGTCACGATCGCTCCGACCGGCACCCACGAGCTCAGCCGCTCGCTGCGACCGCGCCACGTCTCGATGATCACCATCGGCGGCATCATCGGCGCTGGACTCTTCGTCGGCAGCAGTGTGGCCATCAACGCCGCAGGTCCCGCGATCATCATCAGCTACGCGCTCACGGGGTTCCTGCTCCTGCTCGTCATGCGCATGCTGGGCGAGATGGCGGTCGAGATGCCGCAGGTGCGCTCCTTCACCGAGTTCACGCGGGCGACGCTCGGCAACTGGGCCGGCTTCTCGGTCGGTTGGCTCTACTGGTACTTCTGGGTCGTCGTGATCCCGGTGGAGGCGATTGCTGGCGCCGGGATCATCGAGAACTGGGTGCCGCTGCCGACCTGGGTGATCGGGACCGTGCTGATGGCGCTCATGACGGCCGTAAACCTCATGTCGGCACGCGCCTATGGCGAGTTCGAGTTCTGGTTCTCGTCCATCAAGGTCGCGGCCATCATCTCCTTCATCATCGTGGTCGGCGCGCATGCCTTCGGCTATCGTTCACCGACGGGACCGACCTTCTCGAATCTTGTCGCTTACGGTGGGTTCGCGCCACAGGGCTGGTTCGCGGTGCTCGCCTCGGTGACCACGGTCATCTGGTCGATGATGGGAGCCGAGGTGGTGACGATCGCAGCAGCGGAGTCGCCCGAGCCGGCGCGCGCGGTGGCGCGCATGACCTCCACCATCATCAGCCGCATACTCCTTTTCTATGTGCTATCGGTGTTCGTGATCACCTGCGCGGTTCCGTGGACCCGCCTAGTGCCCGCGCAGTCGCCCTTCACCCTGGCGCTCGATGAGGTCCATTTTCCGTACGCGAGCACCATCATGGCGGCGGTGATCCTGACCGCTGTGCTTTCCTGCCTCAACTCCTCTTTCTATATCGCCTCGCGCGTACTCTTCGTGCTCGCGAGCCGCGGCGATGCGCCGCGCGCTCTGGTGCGCACCAACCGCCGCCACGTGCCGGCGCGCGCGGTGCTGCTCGCGAGCGCGTTCGGTTTCGTCGGTGTGATCGCGGCGATCCTCTCGCCGGCCGGCGTGTTCAAGTTCCTGGTGAACGCCTCCGGCGCCGTCATCGCGATCATCTATCTCATGATCGGCGTGTCCCAGGTCTGCTCGCGGCGGGCACGTGAGCGCGCCGGGCTTCCGCCCTCGGCGCTGCCGATGTGGCTGTTCCCCTGGCTCAGCTATCTCGCCATCGCGGGAATGGCCTCGGTGATCATTGCGATGGCGTTCACGCCGTCGCACCGTGCGGAATTCTGGACCAGCATGGTCTCCATCGCAGTCGCGCTGCTCGCGTACGTGGGGTTCCGGCGCCCTCGGACGGCCGCACTCCCGTCGGCGGAGTCGTCTCCGGCACAAAGCCGCTGAAGCCCGGTCAGTCCTTTTCCTTGAGCGTCTGCTCGAGCGCCTCGAGCAGCAGATCGGCGTGCTGCGTCTCGAAGGTCAGCGGCGAACGGATCTTGAGCACGTCGCCATGGCGGCCGGTCGAGCCCACCAGGACGCCGCGGCGGCACATGCCGTTTACCACCCGCTTGGCCTCGGCTGAGCCGGCGAGCCCGCTCGCCGGATTGGGGCGAAGCTCGACGCCCAGGAACAATCCGGCGCCGCGTACTTCGCCGATCGCCGGATTTCGCTCAGCGAGCGCCTGCAGGCCACGCTTGAGGTGCTCGCCGGTGCGGCGGGCGTTCTCGAGGAGATTCTCCTCGCGGATGACGCGCAGCACCGCCAGCGCCGCCGCGCACGAGACACTGTTGCCTCCGTAGGTGTTGAAGTAGTGCCTGCGCTTGGCGAAGCGGGCGAAGACCTCGGGCCGCGCCGCGACGGCGGCGACCGGGTGTCCGTTGCCCATGGGCTTTCCCATCGTCACGAGATCGGGAACGACGCCGTGGCGCTGGAATCCCCACATCGTCTCTCCCAACCGGCCGAAGCCCGGCTGCACTTCGTCGGCGATGAAAAGCCCGCCGGCCGCCTGCACGTGCCGCACGGCCTCCGCGAGAAATCCCTTGGGATCCGCATACACCCCATCGCTGGAGAAGATCGTGTCCGTGAGCAGGGCAGCGAGGCTCACACCGTCGGCTCGCATGCGCTCGAGACACGCTCGGACGTGCTCGCCGAACGCTTCCGGACCGCCCGCGCCCGCAGGTGCAGGCACCGCGTAGACGCCGGGCCCGAGCGGTCCGCCATCTTCGGGTGACATGCCGGAGAGGACGTCGGTCACGCCGTGGTAGGAGAAATCCGTAATGATGAAACCGGTACCGCCGGTCACCGCCTTGCTGACGCGCACCGCGAGATCGTTGGCCTCGCTCCCCGTGCAGGTGAAGACGACGTTACCGAGCTCGGGCGGCATGGTGGCCAGCAGCTCCTCGGCGAGTTGCAGCGGCAGCTCGGCGAGATACCGGGTGTGCGTGTTGAGCGTGCGTGCCTGGCGCGTCAGCGCGTCGACGACGTACGGATGGCAGTGGCCCACCACCGGCACGTTGTTATAGGCGTCGAGAAAGGCGCGGCCGCGTTCGTCATACATCCAGACGCCCTCGGCGCGCACGAGCTGCAGCGGCTGCTCGTAGAAGAGCCGGTAGGTGGGGGAGAGCACCCGCGCGCGGCGTGCCAGGATTGCCGAGCGGTCCACTGGTGGTGCAGTCGTCACAGCCTCATCTCCTCGAGCAGCAATCGGTCGGCGATGTGGAGCCGCGCGCGCATGAAATCCTCATCGAGCGCCTCGAAGTGACCGCTCGCAGGGTTGCGCTGCACGTGCCATTCGTGAATGACGAGCGTCATGAGGAGCCGCGCCGCCACCAGCGCGCCGAGCAGCGCCAGCTCCGTTTGCAGGAGCGGCGCGCACTCATGATAGGCGCTCGTGACATCGAGAACGGACTTTCGCGCCTTCACCGGGTCCGCGCAGTCCATCGGAATGAGCTCCGCGGCGCAGACCGCCACGTCCGCGATCAACGCCGTGTGCGTCATGTCGCCGAAGTCGAACACCCCGGTCACGCGGTCCTCGTCGGCGGGGTCCACCAGTATGTTGAGGGGATTCAGGTCGTTGTGCACGACCTGATGCCGCAGGTGCGGCAGTTGCGCTTCGATACGGGGAGCAAGGCGCTCGAGCAGTTCGTGAGCGGCCTGCTGGTACGGGAAGCGGGGCAGCTCCTCGAGGAGGCGCTGCATGTGTGCCGTGTGGCGCACGTCCCAGACGATGGTGCGCTCCGCTGCCGGGTGTTCGAAGCCGCGCAACGCGAGGGTCAATCGCGCTCCAATCCAGCCACAGGCGGCCCTTTGGCGTTGTGATCGGGCGGCCGTAGCGAGGAGTTTCCCGGGGAGATACGTGAGTAACCGCGCCGTCCGCTCGACACCCTCATCGACGAAACGAACGTGAGTGCCGCCCGTGCGGTCGCGCAGTACGCGCGGACACGGCAATGCGGGATCGGTCTTCTCGATATGGAGGAGTGCCGCGGTCTGAAAGTCGGTCTCGGCTGGGCTCTCGGCCGGGTTCGCGATCTTGAGGACGTAATCCGCGCCGTCAGCGGTGGTGAGCTTGAAGTTCTCGTCGCGCTCGCCCGTCAGCCGTGCCGCCCGCGGCGCAAAGCCGTAGCGCTCGCGCACCAGGGCGAGTGCGCGCTCGATCGGCACCGGCCGCGACGGCGCGACCATCGTGGCCATAAAGGTGTTCACATCACCGCCCATCATCCGTCTCGATTTCGATAGCGCAGCGCCTCGACCAGCAGGGCAAATGCCGGCGACGATTGGCGCCGGCTCGGGTAGTAGAGGCGGTAGCCACTATACGGAAGGCACCAGTCCTCGAGCACACTCTCGAGGACACCCTCGTTGAGATACGGCTGCGCCATGTCCGCCGGCACATAGGCCAGGCCCAATCCTGCGACCGCGGCGAACAAGATCGCCGGCATCTCAGATGAAGCGACGGCTTTTCTCGAAGGATTCTTTTGGTGCGACTTGGTCTAGGGCAGCTGAGCTACAAGCGGCAACAGCCACTCCTGGGCCGGGTACTCGTACTGAGGCTAAGGGGTGATATCCCACAAGCCGCGCGCTTGTGGGATACGCATGTGCCGGTGTACCATATCCCACAGAAATTCATCTTGTGGGATACCATGACTGTGCTCACATCCTCCCATGAAAAGGCGCTGACTCTACTCTTTGCCGAGTTGGAGGCCACGGCAACAGAGCAGCGCGAAGCGTTTCTGGGGTCGCCAGGGAACCTCACGCAGCGGACGAACGCAAGCGGTACTAAATTTTGGGTCCATCGCTACTCGGACGCGGTCGGCCGGCGGCAAGAAACCTACTTGGGGACGACTGAGGATCAAGCAGTGATCGCTCGCTTAGAGCCTTTGCGCAAACGGATAGAGGAGGCCAACGCTACGATTGCGAGAGTAAGGGTGCTCGCACGCGCGGGGTTCGCAACGGTTGATCGCAAAACGTATTCCACCCTAGCGAGCTTGCACAATCACGGGTTATTCCGAGCGGGCGCTGTCCTGATCGGCTCTCATGCGTTTGGAGCATTGCTGAATGCGCTGGGCGTGAAAACAGTGCCGTACGCGACCGAGGACGTCGATATTGCGCGCTCCGAGGCGCTCGCGCTCCCGGAAATACCCGCGCTCATTGACATGTTGCGCGAGACGGGCATCGAGTTTTTCGAGGTCCCCGCGCTAAATCGTCGCCAGCACCCGACGTCCTTTAAGGAAGGCGGGCGATCCCGACTAAAGATCGATCTGCTCGTGCCATCGCCCGGGGAGGGCTACCCGACAATTCCGGTTCCAGAGCTCAAGGCCCATGCCAAGGGGTTGCCGTATCTTCGCTACTTGCTGACGGACTCGCAGGAGGTGCCGGTACTGAGTCCCCATGGAGTTGTCTTGGTACGCGTGCCGGTCCCCGAGCGTTATGCAATCCATAAGCTCATTGTCTCCCAGCTCCGGAGCAAGAGCAGCAGCAAACCCGGAAAGGATCTCCGTCAAGCCGCGACCCTCATCGAAGCGCTAATCGAGCGGTTTCCCGGCGCGGTCGAGGACGCGTTGACTGCAGTTCCCAAGAACGCCGGACGGCATGTTCGGCGTGCAGCAGCGGCGCTCGCGCGCTATCTGCCGGCTTCCGCTGAGACCGCCTGGGAAGCGCTGAAATCTTATGCGTAAGCCGATAGCCCAGCGGAGCCGGGGCTGCGCCCCCGGGAGTGCCGCGCGAGCTGGCTACGGAGCCCGGGGCCTATGAATGTGGGAATTTTGTGGGAATGGGTCCTGTTTTTCGCTGCTCAGTCGTGACAAATGCAATGGGCGTCCCGCGAGCGGTGTTAGTTAGATCGGTCACTTACGAATCTGCAAAAAATCCTTCGAAAATTTGTAAACCGTTGGTCGGGGGTTCAGATCCCCTCAGCCCTCCAGGAATGTCCACGACGTCTTCAGAGATTCGTGGGTTCCTCTTTTCGCCCTTGGATCCGAGGCCGCGGGTGCTGTGAAAAGGGCAGCGTGCGGCGTACCAGTTCAGGTCGGCCGCGGGAGTCCCGCGATTGCGCCGAGATAGAACCCGAGCTCCATCAGCTGCTGACCGGCGCCCAAGCTGTCACCGGTATAGCCGCCGAGGCGCCGCCGGAGGTACAGCCCCCAAATGCCGCCTATCACTCCCGCGGCCACGGCGCCTCCGAGGGTCGGGGCGCCCAGTAGAGCGAGAGGGGCGATCCCCGCCAGACCTGCGACGGCAATCGAGACGCTGGAGAGATCCTGCGCGAACGGACGTGCACGCGAAGGGCCGGTTTCGCGGACGTACGGGAGACAGGCCATCAGTACGACGACGCCGAACCGGCTTAACGCGTGGCCGGACACCAGGAGCAGTGCAGCGCGGACTGGCACCACGGCTTGCAAGCAAGTCACCTTGAGGAGGAGGGCGAGCACCAGGGCTAATGCACCAAAGACTCCAGTCCGCGGATCTTTCATGATCGCCAGGGCTTGATCGCGGGTCCGCCCGCCGCCGAATCCATCCATGGCATCGGCCAACCCATCCTCGTGTAGCGCACCCGTCAGGAGGATCGTAGCAACTGTGCTCGCAACCACTGCGACGAGAGGTGGCCACAGCAGCGACCCCAGCAGCAACGTAGCAGCGCCGGTACAGCCGACTAGGAGCCCGATCACCGGAAGGTAGTGGATCGCGCCCCGCAGGTGCTCCTCGGAGTGGTCGACCCAACCCGGCACGGGTAGGCAAGTAAAGAACTGGATCGCCGCTAGGAGCCGGATCAGCTCGCGCCTGGCGACGGGAATTGCTTCAGGCACTCGCGAGCTCCGCGAACCAGAATTGCTCGCCGCCGTACTCCGGCGGACCGGTATAGCTACGCAATCCGCTGACGAATACACGAATGGGCCACCGAAACCGAGGTGCGTGCGTCACGAACGTATGAAACTCGCCGTTCTCACCGCAGGCATCGACGCCATCCGGAAGATCGGCGATGAACTGCCGATCGTATGACCTGCCGCAGAATGACTGCGGGAGCCAACGCGTGTTGACGCACACACAGAGGGCCTTGATGCCTCTGCCCAGCACCTCATCGACGACGACCGGTCTTGGCCGTCCCCACAACGGCAAATGTGCGGTCACGTCCGCTCGGGCACAGACCTTCTCTTCCCACTCGCGATGGGGGATCAGGTCAATATCGCCAAATATGGCGTGTTCGATCCCCCGACCATGGGCGTGAACCAGCGTTTCGACGAACACAGCTTCGTACCGAGCCCAATCGGCTCGAGGCGTCAGGAGTTCCACCCCAAGCGATTCCGCCTGTGCGCGGATCAGGAACTCAGGAAGGGCGTGGGATCGACTGCGGTCGGCCGCCTCCTCGAACATGGCGATGAGCGTAGTCACGGTGAACCCTTGCTCTGTCGCCAGGTGCAATGCGAGGCACGAGTCCTTCCCGCCGCTCCAGGAACAAAGCGCCTGGCGAATGGCGCTCACGCCGCTCTCCCGCTCACGCCCGCGTCCTCAAAGGTCGCCATTTCAGTCAGCAGGGCGATCGCCGCGCGCACGAGGGGCAACGCCATCGCGGCGCCGGTCCCTTCTCCCAGGCGCATGTCCAGATTCAGCAGCGGCTCTACGCCCAGATGCGCAAGCAACGCGCGGTGAGCGTGCTCGGCTGAGCAGTGGGCGAAGACGCAGTAATCGAGCACATGTCGATCAAGTTGCGCGGCCAAGGCAACCGCAACCGTCACCGTGAAACCGTCGACCAGTACCAGCATGCCGCGTGATGCGGCGGCCAGCGCCGCGCCGGTCAGCATTGCTATCTCGCAGCCACCGAACTCGCTCAGTAACTCCGACGGGCTCTGGGGTGGTGCACGCCGTGCCCATGCCGTGGCGAGCACGGCTTTCTTACGTGCAAGGCCCCGATCGTCGAGACCTGTCCCTCGGCCTACGCAATCGTCAAGGGGAACGCCTGTGAGCCCGTGCATGAGGAGCGCGGCCGACGCCGTATTGCCGATGCCCATCTCGCCCAGCAGAACCGTGTTCGATGCCGGAGAGATGACCTCGGCAACGACCTTGGCGCCAAGTTGCAATGCGCGCTCGCATTCCTCCGAAGTCATAGCCGGCTCCACGACCATGTCTCGCGTGCTACGCCGCACCTTTGCGTCGATGAGTCGGGGATGGACAGGTAGATCGGCCTCGATTCCGGCGTCGACAATCCACAGGTCGATGCCCTGTGCCTTCGCCAGCACGCTGATTGCTGCGCCACCCGCCAGAAAGTTCATGACCATCTGCGCCGTAACCACACGCGGGTAGGCGCTGACGCCACGGTCGGCGACTCCGTGGTCGCCTGCGAACACAAGGGCCACAGGCTGCGCGATCGTGGGATGCAGAGTGCGGGATACGGCGCAGACCTGAGCGGCCAGCGGCTCGAGTCGCCCCAGCGCGCCCTGCGGCTTGGTCAGCATGTCCAGGCGACGGTTGGCGGCGGCCCTGCTGGCCTCATCAACTGCGGCAACGGGCCTGCACCCCGAATTGTCGCTGGCCGCATCTGCGCAGCGTTCTGGAACAAGCGCAGACAAGGGCTTTGAGCTCATGGGTATTCCTTGAGGATGAGCGGCAGCCCTGCCGCCAGTAGCACGACGCGCTCACAACGCACCGCAAGCTCCTGGTGCAGCCGACCGGCTTCGTCTGCGAAGGTGCGCGCGAGAGCGTTCGCAGGGATGACGCCTTGGCCGACCTCGTTGCTGACAAAGACTTGATCTCCGGCGAGGCTTGCCAGGCTGTCGAGGAGCGCGTTTCGCTGCCGCTCGAGGTCCGCGGACCGTGGGGACAACAGAAGATTGGTGAGCCACAGTGTCAGGCATTCGATGACCACGATGCCACTCGGGCTCGCCGCTGCGCGAAGCGCATCGGCGAGGCAAATGGGCTCTTCAACTACGGTCCACTCGGCAGGGCGTCGCGCCCGGTGTGCGGCAATCCGCGCGCGCATCTCCTCGTCATCGGTGGTGGCGGTGGCGATCACGGTGACCGGACCACCATGGACGCGTGCGAGCGCTTCTGCATAGCGGCTCTTTCCCGACCGTACGCCACCCAGCAAGAGCGTTTTCATAAGCGGCGTCTCCGCGTCACCAATTGCGCTCCCAGACTGGTCCCTTATGGCTTCGCCGCGACCGAGGCGGCTGACTCTCGTTCGGGTCCGAGTAGTAATCGCCGGCAGACGATCGCGACTGCGACGTAGGCCGCGGGCCCCGTCATGTACGGTCGGAAGTACGGGCTCACGGCTCGCGCGAAATCTCCGGCCGGCATCGCTGCGAAGTAGCCCGATAACGCATAGAAGCTTGCATTCGAGACCAAAAAGGCGATTGCGGTGCTTGTCAGGAGCGCAACGCCGAGGATCGGCCCGCGCAGCCGTCCCTGCCGCCGTGCGGCGTAGACGCCAGTCGCCCGACCGGCCCCCCAGAGGACGCCGTAGGTTGGAATCAGAAACGGGTATGCCGGGGTGATGCAGTAACTGCTGGCGCCTTGCGCGATCGCGAGTGCATCGGTGGAGGCGGCGGCAAGCAGGGCGACCACGAGCCATCGTGGAGCGGCGACCCACAGGCCGAGCAAGAAAAATACGGCGAGCGAGGCGTCTGGCGGTGTCGCGATGCCGCCGAAGTGGCCGATACGGGTCACGGCGAGCAGCGCGATCAAGGCGATGCCCGTGGTGAGGTTGCGCGATAGTTTGGGAAGGTCCATCGAGGATTCCTCTCGTGAGCTAGCGGGATGGGTGGTAGCGCAGGGTGATCCATTCGGTGCGGCCGTCCTGCGGGTAAAACTCGGCTGTCTCGTAGTGGCGCCCACTGACATTGGCGATCTTCGCTTCCACTGACCACTGCCGCGCCGGCGCCCAACTGCCGAGTAGGTCGAGTGTTAAGTAGCCGCCGAGCCGCTGAGTGTTCGCAAGATCCTCGAAGCGCGGTCCGACTGTGTTCAAGCGCGCGGTGAGGCGCGCGCTCGCCCATTGATGGCCGAGTTCCAGCCGGCTACTCAGCCTGGCCCTGCGCGGTAACAGGTTGCCGCTAGCCGATCCGGGTGTGCGATTGCGGGGATCGAGCCACGTGACGATAAGCGACGCCGTCCATACCGCACGCCGAGCGGTCAGCTGGCCTTCGGCGCCCCGAATCACCGCTGTCTCGATGTTCGCCGGTAGGAAGCTGGAATCGAAGGCGATCAGGTCATTAACGCGGTTCTCAAACGTATGGAGCGACCACTGCGCCTCGCCGCGCGAACCATCGATTCCAAGCTCCGCTGAGCGGGAGTGCTCCGGCCGAAGTGCTGGATTGCCGAAAAAGGGATAATAGAGTTCGTTGAAGGTGGGCGCTCGGAACGCCGTGCCGAACGAAGCGATGAGCCGCAGCCCGCCAGCTAACCCGTGCGACCATGCTGCGCTTCCGGTGGCTTGACCTCCGAATTGCTCGTTGTCATCGTGCCGGGCGCTGATGCTGAATCGTTCGGAGGCGAACCCGCCTTGATACTCGAGGAAGCTTCCGATGTCGCGGCGTGAAGTGACGGCATAGGCGACTGAACTCGCGACGCTATCGCGCTGCGCATCGGTACCGAGTGTCAGCAGGTGCTGCGTTGCCAGCTGCCAGTCGACTTGCAGGGTGCCTTGGGAATGCAGGGTGTCGAACCTACTCTGCGGGACGAAATTGAGCTCATCCGTCGCCTCGTCCCGCGACTGGCCGGCACGTATCGCCAGGTGCAGGGAGGACAGGGGCGACCATCGCCCCGTCAGGCCCGCGGTCTGCTGGACGAAGCTCTCATGATTGACGAACGTCCCGGCGAAGCGGGTCCCTCCCTGGGCACGCAGTGCTGTGACCTCGACGTTCGCCGTGTCGCTGAAATCGTATCTGATCCGAGCGGACTGCGAAGCGCTGTGAAAGCCGTCGGGCGTGAAATCGAACGTAAAGCATCCCCCGCCCGGAGGAACGGGTGTGCCGCGGCACGACGCATAGCCATCGCTGCCGAGGTAGGAACTCGAGACACTGTAGGAAAGACTGCTCGTGCTCCCGGAAAGGCCTGCGCTGGTATTTTCCGTATTATGGCTGCCGCCGCCTGCGCTAGCCGTCAACAGTGGCTCGCCTTGTCCGCGGCGAGTGAAGATCTGGATAACCCCGCCGACCGCCTCCGAGCCATAGAGGCTCGAGCGGGGACCCCGGACAATTTCGATGCGGTCAATCTCTTCGACCGGCAGGTACTCGAAGGCCGTAGTGCCGAGCGTAACGGACGTGAGTTTGACGCCGTCGACCAGCACCAGCACCTGGTCCGCGTCGGTACCGCGCAGGAAGAGCGCGGTCGCCTTGCCGAGGCCCCCATTGTTTGAAATTTGGATGCCCGCTTCGCCGGTCAGCAGCTCCTGTACCGACGTCGCCTGGCGCGCCTGGATGTCTGCTCGGGTGATGATCGTCACCGAGCTGAGCGCATCGTCGATCGACTGAATTGTGCGCGTGGCTGTGACGACGACGGTGGCCGCGTCGCCCTGTGCCTGGGCACCGGCGCTGGCCAATAGGAATATCGGAAGACCGCCGAGAACGCAGACCCGCACGGCAGCGCGAAGCGTACGCAAGAATGCCATCCCACCCTCCATGCACCCACCGCGCATGTGTCGGACCGATCGACGTGGAGGATGGGAAGCGATGCAGAGAATGCGCAGTGCAGGGACACCGGCCGCTCCGCACCGATGCTGCCCACCGCAACCCGTGCCTCTGCGTCGCAGGTCGGTCTACGGGCTCGTGAGTGGAACTGTCCTGCCGGGTCGCCTTCCCACGCCGAAGCGCAGTGGCATCGTGACTCGGCTTTTACTCACTTACCGTTGCGGGGGCAGCGCCGGACTGGCCTTCGTCGGCTTCACCGGCTTCCCGTTTCACTCGTGCGACCGTGAGGTCGACAAGCACCTGAACGCAGCATGAGTCTGCCGCCCATCTGGCGCGGCGTCAACGGCCTCTCAAAGCGCTGCAATGCCGCCCGGCGATTCCCCTCCTTGGGAGGCCGGCGCGGGGCGGGCCGGATAGGTTTCTAGAGCAGATCGCCATATCCAGCCGCATCCACCGGAATCTGTCGCTGGAAATTTTCGCATCTGCCATACCAGCTGCCATACGGAGCTCGACAGTTTGTACAGCGATTGGGTAAGTCCCGGATTTTATTTGGTGGGCGGTACTGGGATCGAACCAGTGGCCCCTGCCGTGTGAAACGGGGGTACGGGGCTTACGCATCAACCATATGCGAGTCCTGATGCCAATTGCAACAGGCACTTGGTATCACGTGATGTCATTTGATATCACGCAATGTCACGAGCGGGGTGTCCCAGAATTGTCCCAGACCCGACAATCTCGACCGACGGCTACAGGGAGCTCGCGGTGTTTCAGCTCATACACCATTCGCGTGGAGGCGCCGCTAGGCGGGTTCCATGGCCCCACGTATTCCGCTGCCGGCCAATCATTTGGTCCTTGTCCGTTGAAGTCATAGTCGTTACGTCGCCGGGTGGCGCGCGCTCAGGGCGTGTAGGCCGGCTCGCGAGCGGATTACCTGCGCATGACGAAATTCTTCGAGTCTCACCGGCTTCACCCGTTGGTGGAACGTACCTATACGCTGGAGAACTACGCTGCAGCGTTGCAAGATCTCGCGGCTGGCAACTTCATGGGCAAGCTGTTATCCGGCTCTAGGAAAGCCCTGGGGTAATACAAGTACGCCCGGCCAGGACCCAGCCGCCCAAAGGACCTGTGAGTGCTTTGCTTCAGTGGGATTTGGATCGACGTCTGGTTTGGCGAGCGAGTGCGAGAGCCCGCGGCATCAGAATGCCTTTATAGGGGTTGCCCCGCAGCTCCTACAGACCCGTTTTTGCGATAATGGGCACGACTTCAAAACAAATGGGGAGAATAAAGATGGGTTTTCAATCAGCTTCGTTCAGGGGATGTGTCGCCGCTCTTTTCCTGTCCGCCAGCTTGGCTGCATCCGCGTGCGGTGCCGCATCCAGCAAGCTGGACGGCCTGTATGCAAACTCAAACGGTCAAAGTACGGTTGAGTTTCGCGACGGCAAGGCGTTCGTGACGATAGTGGGGGGAGGGAGCGATGCCACCCCGTACGATGTGAAAGGAGACACCATCACCATCCATGTCGGCGGAATGGCAGGCGATCTGGTGCTGACTCGTAACAGCGATGGAACCTTGCAGGGTCCCTTCGGAATCATGAGGAAGAAGTAAGACTACGTAAGGTAGATGGGCCTGACCCGGCTCGCGCGGCTGGCCGCGCCAAATGGCTCAGGATTCTGCTGTCGCAACCCACGGCCCGACAGCCGAGGATTCTCGGCTTCGGGCCGTGGACGTTTCGTTCGCCTAACTTTGCCTGCTCGGCGGCTGCCCGGGCGATTCTCTACGACGGCAATGGCAACCTAGTTAAAAAAAGCGCAGGAACACGGGGTGCGACACCCGCCATGCGCCCCTTTACAGGTGCTGCGCTTCGGTCAGGCTTGACGCTCGTGACAGGAGGGTTGAGCCCGACAGCCCTGCCGTCTGTGAGCGGGGGCTGCACGGCCGCTCACGACCCCGCGCTGACGATCGAGGCTCTCGAAAGCGGTCGCTTGTAACTGTGAAACCGGCCACTGGACTCGGCAAGCACACATGTCCAAACTGCCCCGGCAGAGGGAGATGGCAAGCTCTACGATATATTCAAGGTAACGCCGCCGATTCTCGATCCGCTTGGTTTGAAGGATACGCATCCTTTCATGCCCATGGCGCTCTACGACCAGCGGCTCGCGGTAGGGTGGGGAGCGATCACCCGCAGCGGGACGCGCGACTTGCTGAAGCCATTCGACACGCGCGCAATGACGCCGGCTGCCGGCTATACGTCCACCGTCGAGGATCTCGGGCAGTTCGCTGCGTGGAATTTCGGCGTGCTACGCACAGAGCAGCAGGAAGTGCTGAAGGCCTCCACGCTGCGCGAAATGCAGCGCGTCCAGTTCGTGGATCCTCGGATGGAAGGACATGCGTGGATTGGGGTTCAAAATAATCCGCAAAGATGATCAGACCTACGTCGGTCATGACGGCGGTTGTCCGGGTTATCACTCCGTTCTGTTGCTGCGACCTGCGACCGAAACCGCCGTAGTCCTAATGGCGACGGGCGACCGGCAGCCTCCCGCTCCTGCCAAGGACGTCGATCTCGAAGCCTACGCCGGAAGGTATTCGGCGCAGCCTTGGCATTCCGAAGTCGCAATCGTCCCGTGGGGAATGGGACTCGCGGCGTTGTGGCTGCCGTCGACTGACCCCGCGCAATCGTCCCGTGGGGAATGGGACTCGCGGCGTTGTGGCTGCCGTCGACTGACCCCGCGGAAGACATCGAGGTACTGAAGCCCAAGGGCGGCGACCTGTTTCGGCGGCTGCGTGCGGATGGCAGTGAGGCCGACGAAGTGCGTTTTGAGCGCGACAACGCGGGGCGCGTATATCGATTCGTGGAGTTCAGCAATGCACACGACCGCCTGGCGGAGGTGTCATCTGGCGAGCCAAACAAACAGTGAGGGCTAGCCGGAACCAGTTCTATCCCGAGTACGTAACTTCCGCCGTCCAGTTGCCCAGTGGCTGGCGGTAAAGGTGCCAAAAATGTTCGGCGACCGCTTCGGCCTCTTTGGAGTCTGGTGTGACAGCGGTATGGACTGTCACCGTGGCGATGTGGATACCTTGCTGCTTGAGACTCTCGAAGATGCCTAGGGTCATCGCCCGGAGACCCGCCTTGCCGATGCTCAGCGATATGTATTCTGCATTTGGAGCGAGCGAAAATCCGCCTCCGGTAAGGAGGATTGTCCCTGAACCGCGTTCGCTCATCTGCCGCGCGACCGCTTGCGTGGCGACGAGCGCCCCTCCAACGTTAACTGCCAGATCTTGGTTGAAGGTTGCTTGGAGCTGTTCCGCAACTGTTGCCTTGCGGATCGAAGCCGCGTTGTAATGAAGTACATCGATGGGCCCGAACTCCTTTTGCACTTCGTTGATCAAAGCCGCGATACTCTCGGGATCAGCCGCATCGACCGTTCGGATATCGACACGGTAGCCCTTCGTCCGCAGACGATTGGCTAGCTCCTGAGTCCTCCCAGGATGGCGAGCGCTCAGTACGATCTGGAAGCCCTCTCTTGCGAACCGTTCGGCCGTCGCGTAACCCATTCCGGGTCCGGAGCCGATGCTGAGAAATGTTTTCATGGTCTTCAGGTCTCGACTTTCGCGTTCATAATCATCACAGCAGCATGCCCCCCGAGACTTCAATCCGTTGACCGTTGACCCATCGTCCGCTGTCCGAAAGCAGCGCCGCTATGAACGGTCCAATGTCTTCCGGGATTCCGACGCGCCCGAGAGCAGTCTGGCCGGCGATCATCTTGTTGAGGGAGGCGTTGTCACGCACGGTACCACCGCCAAAGTCGGTCTCGATCGCGCCGGGCGCGACAACGTTGACAGCCACGCCTCGGGGCCCAGGCTCCTTAGCGAGATAGCGGGTGAGCACCTACGCCACCCTTCATCGCTGCATAGGCGGAGAATCCCGGGAGTGAAAATCGCGTGAGACCGCTTGACACGTTGACGATGCGGCCATCTTCGGCCAAAAGCGGCAGCACGGCTTGAGTGAGAAAGAAAACGCCCTTCAGATGCACGTTCATCAGCTGGTCGAACATCTCCTCCGTAGTCTCGACGAAGGGCGCCGTCAGTCCGAACCCGGCATTGTTGACCAGGAAGTCGAGGTCATTTCGCTTCCACAGGGTAGCCAGGGTGTTCCGAAGTCCGCCGATGAACGCCGGAATAGTGGAGACGTTGCCCACGTCCAGCGGAAGTGCTGCGGCCTTCCGCTCTTGGGCTTCGATCTCGTGTACAACCTCGAGGGCGGTGCGCTTCTGAGTGCGGTAGGTGATGATCACATCGGCGCCGCCCCGTGCGAGCGCAAGGGCGGTACTGCGGCCGAGACCCCGACTACCTCCGGTTACCAGGGCGAGCTTGTTGTCAGCTAGAGTCACTTGTCCTCCTGGGGATCACCACGCGGCCATTCCGCCATCCACCTTTATATCGGTGCCGGTAACGAACGAGCTCTCATCGGACGCGAGAAATAGCGCGACGTTGGCGACCTCCTCAGGCTTGCCGAGTCGGCCGAGCAGCGTCTTGCCAATCATGTAGTCGGCCCATTCCTTGTCCTTGAGCTGCTCGCGCGTCTGGTGGGTTTCGATGATGCCGGGCGAGATCGAGTTGGCGCGGATACCGTACTGGCGTCCCTCCATCGCCAACTGCTTGGTCATGCCGACGATGCCCATCTTGGCGGTCGCGTGCGCGAGGCTGCCTAAGATACGGAATACGCGCCAACCGGTGAGGGATGCAGTGTTAACGATCGTCCCGCCGCTGGCTTTCAAGTGGGGCCAGGCCGCCTTGGCCAGGAAGAAGACCAGGTCGACCTCGTCGCGCATATTGAGGCGCCACTCGTCTTCCGTGATGTCCTCTATCCAATTGAAGTACGCCTTCGCCGCATTGTTGAAGAGGACGTCGATGCGGCCATGCTGACGGATCGCGAATTCGACGAGCTTCTGGCAGTCCGCCATGACCCCGAGATCCAATGGATGGAGCGAAGTCATCCGTCCGCCAGCGGCGTGGACGAGTTCAAGGGTCTCCTGAGCTGCGTCTGGATTTGTGTCGCAACCGACCACCGCGGCGCCCTCTGCAGCAAAAAGCAGTGCTGCCGCGCGCCCCATGCTGCCCCCGGTACCGGTGATGACGCAGACCTTACCGTTCAATCGCATTTCATGATCCTCCAGCAGCGGCTTCTTTCGAGCGTGATTGCATGGCAAAGCCGCGTTCGAGATCAGGAGATCTTGTACAGACCCCCATCGACGACCAGGGCCTGACCCGTCACAAAGGCCGCGTCTTCGCTCGTGAGGAATACCACGGGACCGGCGATGTCCTCCGGCTCGGCGAAGCGCTTGATGGCCTGCTGCTGCCAGACGCTTCGCTTGAACTCTTCCGGCAGGTCCCGACTCGCGCGCGTGTTAGTGATCGCAGGCAAGATGGCGTTGGCGGTGATGCCATCGGATCCAACATCGTTCGCCAGACCGCGCATGAAGCCGATTACGCCCATCTTCGAGGCCATGTAGTGACTCAGGCCCTGCACCGGGGTGCCGATTGAGTTCGAGGAAATGCCTACGAAGCGTCCCCAATGATTGCGACGCATGCGCGGCACGAAATGCTTGGCACTCAGGAAATGAGCGTCCAGGTTGACCGCGAGCCCGCGGCGCCATGTCGCATAGTCCAATTGGTCGATGGTGCCTTCTTTCATGTACGCAGCGTTGTTCACCACAATGTCGCAGCGCCCGAAGCGCGCATCGACTTCGCGTGCTACGCGATGCCAGTGCTCATCCTGGGAGACATCTGCACGCAGCACGAGCGCGTGACCGTCGAGCTTCGCTGCGGTATCGGCGGACTCTTCCAGATCGACGAGGACGAGCTGTGCCCCGCGCTTGCCAAGCTCGAGGGCAATGGAGCGACCGATCCCATTGGCGGCGCCGGTCACAATCGCAACCCGGCCTTCATGAGTCTTGAAGGACATGGTTTGGGTTCCTCAGATCTTGCTTAGATTGACCATCGCCGGCCCCCGGGGACCTAGGGATTGCCTCGTTCGTGATTGGATGAGTCCACTTCGTCCATCGGAACGGTGTGATTTCACGCAGCTGCTCGGCTCGCGAAGTTGGTCTGGGCCCACACGGCAAACTTTGTCGGCTGCCCGCCGGCCACTTTGTTGGCGAGCGCGATCGCGTCGCGCGAATCCGCGCCGAGATACGTGTGCGCTTCGAAGTAGGCGAACATCGGCGCGATGCGCTCTGCGCCCGGGAACCAGCCGGAGAAAACCTCGCGCGGAACCTGCTTGAACGAGACGCTGTGTCCCTGCCGATTCAGGGTGGCGACGATCTCGTTGAAGCTCAGGAAGTCGCCGACTAACGGCAAATGCTCGCCGTGCCCCGCAAGCTCCGGCTTGGCGAACGCGCCGGCCACGATGCGGCCAAGTTCAGTGATGTCGCCCATATGGATGGCGCGCCGGTCCGGGTCAATCGGCAGCGCCCAGCCCAAGGCACCGTCCGGTTGCTTTTGCGGAGCCATTACGCCCACCAGATTTTGGTAGTAGAACGGCGCGATCACGAACGTGTGGTAGGCAAATCGGGCGTCTCTCACGGCGCGCTCGACTTTCGCCTTGTCGGTGAAATGCGGAACATCGATTGTGCCGCCACTGATCTTCTCCACATCTGGAAGCGTCGACCAGATGAGGTGCTGCACGCCGGCGTCCTTCGCCGCTTTGACGGCGGTGAGTGCCTGCTTGGACTCGTCTGCACCGTCTTCCCAGGCATTCGTCACCAGGAAAACTCCGTATGCTCCGGCAAACGCCGCCTTAAGCGTTTCCGGCCGATTTAAATCGGCCAGTACGATTTCACTAGCCAGCTTCGGATGCCTGGCTGGAGTGCGCGTCAAGGCGCGCACTCTGAATTGACCGCTCGCCTGCAACGAGCGCACAACTGCGCCGCCCTGCTGACCGGCTGCGCCGACGACGGCGATGAGCTTCTCGGTATTCGACATGGTTAGTTCTCCAGTGCGTGTTTTGTTGGGCAGTGCCGCCTCACGCAGCGAGCGTGGCTGTTGACAGGTCGTTTTTCCTGAGCTCGAGAGCCTTGCTGCGGAACGGCTGAAATAGCCGGCTGATCGTCGGGGACGACATTTGCATCTCCTAGCGCGCGAGCCGCCGATCGAGGCTTAGCGGGCCGGCGCCATTGGCCACGAGCAACAGGAAGGCGCCGGCGATCGAGACGTTCTTCAGGAACATGACCATCTGAATTTGATCGGCGAAGTTAGTGTGGAAGGCGAGCGCCGTCAGCGCCGTAAATCCGGCAAGCAGGAACGCGGTGATGCGCGTTTTCCATCCGACGACGATGGATATCGCGCCGCCTACCTCGGTCGCAATGACGAGCGGGAGCAGTGCGGCGGGAACCCCGACCGAAGCCATGTAAGCCGCGGTCGCCGAATAGGTCCCGATTTTCCCGAGCCCGGAGAGCAGAAAAAGTGCGGCGAGGAGAGTGCGGCCGGCAAGCTCGGTGCCTTTATAGAAGGCGCTCGAATTGACCGAGGTGGCGGGCTCACTGATCGATGTGCTGGCGGAGGTGCTCATGGGGACTCTCTGTAAATTGATGGTTGTGAGATCAGCTCTCTGCAGGTCGTGGGAGGGAATCGCGGGCACGTTGAGAGGCTAGAGGGAGGCCGATTGATCCACTAGATGGTATGATTGGAATGGTCTATTCCGATTGTGGTGATAATAGAATGCTTGACCTCAACCATCTCCGGCTATTCGTGGAGATCGTGAAGGTCGGGAGCTTTGCGGGAACGGCGCGACGTTTAGGAGTTCCGACCAATACCGTTACGCGCCACATCCAGAAGCTGGAGGCTGCGGCGCGCGTGCGCCTGATGCACCGTTCAACCCGCAAGCTAACCCTCACCGCAGCGGGTCAGACTCTCTACGATCGTTGTGCGGCAACCATGGAGGAGCTCTCGAACGCGGCTGAGGAAATGATCGAGGGCACTCAGATGCCTGGGGGCCTGATCCGCGTGGCGGCCACAGCGGGATTTTTCGAGGTTTTCGCAATGAAACACCTCGCAGAGTTCCTAGTGCTCTATCCCGGCATTCGAGTCGAATTTCTGTTGGAAGATGCGAAGACCGACCTCGTCGCCGAGAGCATTGACGTTGCGATCCGATCGGGAAGTCTGCTGAAGTCATCGTCGGTCGGAAGAAAGTTGGTCGAGGCGCCTTCGATCCTCGTCGCAAGCCCCTCCTATCTGGCAAAAAATGGGGCTCCGGCAGACCCCCGGGCGCTTGCGGAGCACGAGTGCATAGTCATGGCAAGGGACTCCGGCCGCGCCACGTGGCGACTGGAGGGGCGGTCAGGATCGATTGATGTCGCGGTGTCGGGGAGATTCCGTGCCAACAGCGCTGGCGCGGTCATGCAGGCGGCAACCGCTGGACTCGGAATCGCGCTGCTCCCGTCGCCGGTGTGCATCGTGGAGATTCAGGCAGGGCGTCTTGTGAGGGTGCTTCGTGAGCATCGGCACGGAGCCACGACCGTGTACGCGGCCTTTCCGAATCGCAGACACATCCCCCGCGCAGTCTCCGTATTCGTTGACTTCGCCTCCGAAAAACTCCGGCTGGCGAGCGGGTCCTGGCGGCTTGAGTAACGCTCGCGCGGGCCGCGCTGCACGCTGGGGCCATGCCCCTGTTGTCTGGGAGCAGGGAAGCTCACTGTCCAAATGCGAGTGAATCAGCAGCGGGCCTTCCGGCTCGCGCGATCAGCGCTGCAATCGGAGCATCGCGACCTTGTCGGGCGTGGTGTGTGACGGTCGGGATCCAAAGCGACCGGTAACAGCTCAGCAATAGACCGTTCGGCACGTTCTGCAAGAGCATTGGCGTCTTTTGCTAGTTACGCCGACCCGCTCTTGAGCCACACTGAAATTGTGAGCTCGGGTCCTGAGAGACACAGCGACCTTGGTAAAGCCGAAACCTCATGAAGGGTGACACAAATGAAAACACATGAAACCACGACTCCAGTAAGAGCCTTTGATCGCGCCTATATCAACGGCCAGTTCGTCACTCCCCATGGAACCCAGGTCGTCGATCTGGTGA
>WNFQ01000829.1_pt1 | contig 31249 bp, 29 predicted proteins | sample 5400171 | NCBI WGS metagenome assembly WNFQ01 (sample SAMN13153356, study PRJNA577476) | soil metagenome | isolation source: 20 cm soil under Madrone tree | place: USA:California | collected 2016-06-14
GAACTCGAGCCCAAGCTCAAGCCGAACGCCATCCTGGCGACCAATACCTCGAGCATCAAGATCGAGACCCTGTGCGAGAGACTTTTGGATCCCAGCCGCCTGGTCGGCATCCACTTCTTCAATCCCGTCGCGCAGCTACAATTGGTGGAAATCGTGCAGGGCACGAGCACGCAGCCCCAAGCCGTGCAGAACGCGCTCAAGTTCGCCCGCAAGCTCGACAAGCTGCCGCTGCCCTGCAAAAGCGCCCCCGGCTTCGTCGTGAACCGCATTTTGACGCCCTACATCAACGAGGCGCTGTTCGCCCTGGAAGGAGGCGTCCCCGCTGCCGTCATCGACCGTGTCGGCAAGGCATTCGGCATGCCCATGGGGCCGATCGAGTTGACCGACGTGGTCGGTCTGGACGTCTCGCTCCACGTCGGCCGGGTCCTCGCCGAGGCGTTCCACCGGCGCGTGCCTGAGATACTGGTCACACTCGTGGCGCGCAAGAAATTGGGCCGCAAGAGCGGGGAAGGGTTCTACGTGTGGCGGGACGGCAAACCCGTCAAGACCGAATCGCCGCAATTCGTCGTGCCGGCGGATCTGGAAGATCGGCTGATACTGCCCATGCTCAACGAAGCGATTGCCTGCCTGCGCGAGGGAATCATAGAAGATGCCGATTTATTGGATGCGGGCGCCATATTTGCGACAGGCTTCGCGCCTTTTCGCGGCGGTCCGCTGCAATATGCGAAAGCCCGAGGCATCGCCAACGTCACCGCGCGGCTCACGGAACTGGCGCTGCGTTACGGCGAACGCTTTCGACCCGATCCGGGTTGGCAGCGGTTCGTTTGATACATCACTCCCAATGATCCAGATGCACTCTCGGTGGTCCAGATCGGCGGATCTACCGTCGCCTATGGTAGGATTTACAACTAAAATCATAGGGTTGAAACCACAGACGCAGGCAAATTGTTAGATGGATGAACGGCCTCTCAATCTCACAATACTCAGGACCTTCTCGCCGCTCGACGGGCTGAAGGCCGAGAACCTGGTTGCGCTTGCCCGCAAGACTCACATTCGGGAATTGGGAGCCGGACGCGTCCTGTTCAAGGAAGGCGACACCGATAAGCGCACCTTCTATCTCGTTGCCGGCAGCGTCGAACTTCGGACGGACGATCGGCTCGTCGGCACCATACGCGCCGGCACTCCCGAAGCGCGTGCGGCGCTCGCGCCCGGTCTGCCGCGAAAGTTCACCGCGCGCGCGGCGGTCGATCTCGAATACATCATGATCGACAGCGATCTGCTCGATGTGCTGCTGACCTGGGACCAGACCGGCCAGTACGAGGTCGCCGAACTGCGCGGGGACGGCCTCGACGTGGCCGGCGACTGGATGACCACACTGCTGCAAACCAAGGCATTTCACCGCATCCCGCCGGCGAATATCCAGGCGATCTTCATGCGCATGCAGAGGATCAACTATCGCATCGGAGACGTCGTCATCAAGCAGGGCACCGAGGGCGATTATTTCTACGTCGTGATCGCCGGAAAGTGCGTCGTGACGCGCGAGACGCCGCTCAACAAGGAAGGCATCAAGCTGGCCGAACTGGGCCCCGGGGACAGTTTCGGCGAGGAAGCCTTGATTGCCGAGGCGAAGCGCAATGCCACCGTGACCATGTCCGCCGAGGGCACGCTGATGAGGCTCGGCAAGGCTGACTTCCAAACCTTGCTCAACGAGCCGCTGCTGCAGTGGGTGGATCACGACAGGGCCAAGGAAATCGTCGCCGCCGGCGGCAAGTGGCTGGACGTTCGGCTGCCCAGCGAATTCCAGAGCTTCCGCATCGACGGCGCGGTCAATATTCCGCTGTATTTCATTCGCCTGAAATTGAATGCCCTGGACAAGAACACCCAGTACGTCGTGTGCTGCGACACCGCCCGCCGCAGCTCCGCCGCCGCCTACATCTTGAGCGAACGCGGCTTCGAAGCATACGTGTTGAAGGGCGGCCTGGCCGCCACCGAGGCTGCCCGCTCGCGCAGAGGTTGAAACCCCGTCTCCGGTTCCGCAGAACGCACCCGCGAAGCCGTAGGCACACTTACATCCGTAAGCGCAGTTACATGGTGTGGGTGGGTTTGTCTCCGCCGAGCGCACCGGCGAGGTAATTCTCGATCTTCTTCTGGGTATTGCCGCGGTCTTGATCGCTGAATTGCACGCCGATGCCGGCGGTGCGCTTGCCCTGCGCGCCCTTGGGGGTCATCCAGATCACGCGGCCGGCAACCGGGAGTTTCTCTTCCTCGCCCATGAGATTGAGCAGCATGAACACTTCGTCGCCCAGGCGATAATTGCTGTTGGTCGGAATGAACAGGCCGCCGTTCTTCACGAAAGGCATATACGCGAGGTAAAGCGCGCTCTTGTCCTTGATCGTGAGCGTCAGCAAACCCGGTTTGTTACTTGGACTTCGCAATTCCCACCATTCCCACAGAAAGCCTCAAGTCGCCAGCGCGGTTCGACCACCGAGCAGAAAGGCCTCCAGCGCCAGCTGTTGATTCATGCCGGTCGACGCGAGACGCCGCAACTCACGCGCGGCGTCCAGCAGCTCGAACAGCGATCTTATCTTGGGCTTAAGTAAAGCAGCAGGCAAGCGAACCGGTTCCGCACTTTGATGCGAAGTGCCACTCCCTAAGGCTGCACGTACTCGCCGTGTGATCCAGTTCTCAAGCCAGGTGATGCGCAGTCCGGGATTGGATTTGATCCAGCGCTCGGCCAGCAAGGTCACGTCCACGGAACCCGCGGCCAGCTGTCTCAAGGACTCCCGCATGTCCGCGCCGAGTGCCGCGATCTCCGATGAATTCAATTCCAGGGCGAGCAAGGGTGCCCCGCCGGCCAGCTCCAAGGCGGCGTCCCACGATTGCGCGGCTGCCGCGGAGGCCGGGACGGCGGCATCGCGGCCGGCCCCGGGGTCGCGGCCGGTCTCGGGTGCGGCGCCGGCCTCGGGGCCGCTGCCAGCCTTGCGGTCGCCGCCGGCCTTGCGGTCGGCGCGCGCGCGGGCCTCGAGCCAGGCAACGGCAACCTCCGGCGGGGGCGGCGTCAGGGTCATCCGCAAACAGCGGCTGGCGATGGTCGCCGGCAGCCGATGGTTCGGCCTCGCGATCATGATCAGCACCGTGTTCGCCGTGGGTTCTTCCAGCGTCTTCAGGAAGGCATTGGCGCCATTGACGTTGAGCGCCTCGGCGCCCTCGATGACGCCGACCTTGTAGCCGCCGCGATAGCTCTTGAGCGACAAGGACTCGATCAAAGCGCGCACCTGGTCGACCTTGATCTGCTGTGCATCCTCTTCCAGACGTACGACATGGGAATCGGGATGGCTGTCCGATCGAAGCAATAGGCAGGAGGCACACACCCCGCACGGGCGCGGGCCCTGAGACTCGCACAAGACCAGGGCGCTGATCCAATTCGCCAGTTGCTCCGCGCCGAGTCCGGGCGTCGACAGCAGCAACAGCGAGTGCGGCAGCCGCTTCGCCGCGAGCGAGGCGCGCAGGCGCCGCTGCGCGCCTTCGAGCCACGGCAGGGAATCGGCGCTCAAGAAATCCATGATCGCGCCTCGAGCACCTCGACGATCTGCAGCGCCACCCGCTCGACGGACTGGCTCGCATCGACCACGGCAATTCGATCGGGCTCGGCCGCCGCGCGTGCGCGATAGGCGTCCCGCACGCGCTCGAAGAATTCGGTGCGCTCGCTTTCGAAGCGATCCGTCGAGCCGGCATTGCGCCGGCGTACACGCTCGAGCGCCTGCTCCACCGGTGCATCCAGCAGCACCGTGAGATCGGGACGCCGCGCACCCAGCACCATGGTTTCCAGCTGGCGGATGTGGTCGACGCGCAAGCGGCGGCCGCCCCCCTGATAGGCATAGGTCGCATCGATGAAGCGGTCGCACAGCACCCACCGCCCGGCGCGCAGATTCGGCTCCACCAGATTGGCCAGATGCACCGCTCTCGCCGCGAACATGAGCAGCAGTTCGGCGGCGGGCGGCACCGGCTCGTCGCGCGATTCGAGCACGATCTTGCGGATGCCTTCGGCCAGCGGTGTGCCGCCGGGTTCGCGCGTCACCACGTGCGCGATGCCGCGCACGTTCAATCCTTGCGAGAGACGCGCCACCTGCGTCGATTTACCGACTCCCTCGATCCCTTCGATGGTCAGGAATCGGCCCGGAATCATGCTCATTTCGCCTCCGCCGCCTTCTGGCGCTGATGTGCGAGATACGACGCCACGGCCGCGTTGTGCTTCTCCAGAGTGGGGGAAAACACGTGGCTGCCGTCGCCCTTGGGCGACGCGACGAAATAAATCGCATCGGTCTTCTCCGGGTGTGCGGTCGCGCGGATCGCGGCGGCTCCGGCCAAGGCAATCGGCGTGGGCGGCAGCCCGGCGCGCGTGTAGGTGTTGTACGGTCCATCGGTGCGCAGGTCCACGGTACGTATGTCGCCCTCGTACCGGTCCCCCATCCCATAGATCACCGTGGGATCGGCCTGCAACCGCATCCCTATCCCCAGGCGATGCAGGTACAACCCGGCGATGAGCCGCAGTTCCTGCGGCAAGCCGCTCTCCTTTTCGACGATCGACGCCATGATCAACAACTCATGCGAGTCTCGAAGCGGCAGGTCCGGATCCCGGTCCTTCCAGACGGCGTCCAGCTCCTTGGTGAGCGCGGCATGCGCCTCGCGCAGCAGGTCGATGTCGGTGGTGTTCGCGATGAAGCGGTAGGTCTCCGGCAGGAACTGACCCTCGGCATCGATGCCCGGCAATCCAAGCTTGGCCACGAGATCCGGAGCCGCGTCGCCCAGAGTGGAAATGATATCGGGATTTCGACGCAGCGCGGCGAGCAAATCCTGCACCCTCCACCCGTCGATGATGGTGAACGAATGCAGCAGCACCTGACCGCTGACCATTTTCGTCAACAGCTCGCGCGGTGTCGTCCCCGGCTGGATCTCATATTCTCCTGCCTTGACCGCGGTCGCGAGATGCGCCCAGCGCGCATAGAGAACCCATGCCCGTGGGCGGGTGAGCACGCCTTGGGCCGCCAACTCCGTCGCCACCCGGGCGAAGCGCCAACCTGAAGCCACCTTGAATCGCAGGGGCTCGGCGAGCGGCACGGGTTCATCGAGACTGTGGATGCCGGTCCAAATCACGGCGGCGGCGCCCGACACCATCAGGAGCACACAGCCGATCAGGGCCTGGCGCCAGGTGCGGCTCACAACGCATCCAACCGCTGACGGAGCCGATTCGCCGTCTCGAACGCGCAGAGCCGCAGCCGCTCTCTGCCGCGCTCGATCACTCCGACCGATCTTAGGCCCACGACGGCATTACTCATGAACACCTCCTCGGCTTCGCGCAAGTCCCGCCATCGTACGCGGCGCTCCACCGGGTTCAGGCGCAGATCACCCGCCGTTTCCAGGACCCAGCGGCGCATCACTCCGGCCACGCCGCAACGATCGAGAACCGGCGTGACCAGGAACGATCCGCGCCTGAGAAACAAGTTGGACATGGTACCGCAGACGATGTTCTCCTCCATGTCGCGCATCAATCCCTCCCAAACATGGTCGTCGTTCCATTCGGCTCGGGCGAGCACCGACTCCAGGCGATTGAGGGTTTTGAGGCCGGCGAGACGGGGGTTTTGCCCCAGCGGCGTCGCGCACAGCCGCACCCGCGCCGGTGTCGGTCCGTCCCGGAGAACGGTCTTCGGCAACACGTGCAGGGCGAGGATGCGCGTGCATCGTTCGCGTCCCGTGGACCGATAGCCGCGTGACGCCGACGCCCCGCGCGTCACGATCAGCTTCAAGACGCCTTCGCTGCGCAAGGCGGCGGCGCGTACGAGTTCGCGGCGCAACCCGGGCAGCGGCGGACCCGCGATCTTCAGTTGCCGGCACCCCCGGTCGAGCCGTTCGAGGTGATACTCCAGGAGCCGGATTCGGCCGCGACGTACCCGCATGGTCTCGAAGACGCCGTCGCCATACTGCAATCCGCGGTCGCGATGGTCGATCTTCGCGCTTCGCCGGCCATTGATCCACGCGCTCAACGTGGATCCACCAGCGCGCGCAGCATCCCCTCGGCCTTGGCGCGCGTCTCGGCCAATTCTTGCGCCGGGTTCGAATCCGCCACGATTCCGGCGCCGGCGCGAAACTTGAACAGGCCGCCTTGCGCGGTGATGGTGCGAATCAAGATGTTGAGGTCGCAGCTGCCGTCGCGGTTCAAGTAGCCGATGGAACCGGTGTAGGCGCCGCGGCCCACTCCCTCGAGCTCCGCAATGATTTCCATGCAGCGAACCTTGGGACAGCCCGTGATCGTGCCGCCGGGAAACAGCGCGCGGATCACGCCGATGGGCGACACGTCGCTGCGCAGACGGCCGCTCACGTTCGACACGATGTGGTGCACGTGAGCATAGGTCTCGACGCTCATGTACTCGTCGACCCGCACCGATCCGCCGGCACACACCCTGCCCAAGTCGTTGCGCTCCAAGTCGATCAACATCACGTGCTCGGCGCGTTCCTTCTCGTTGCCCAGGAGCGATCGGACCAGCGCGGCGTCCTCTTCCGGAGTAGCGCCGCGCGGCCGGGTCCCGGCGATGGGGCGGGTGGAGACCGTGTTCCCCCGAATGGACACCAGCCGCTCGGGCGAGGAACTCAAGCAAGCAAAATCATCATGGCGCAGCAGCGCCGCGAAGGGGCTGGGATTGGTGGCGCGCAGGCGCTGGTAAACGCGGACGGGATCGACCGGCGAGGCCGCCCTGCCCACCCAACCTCTCGACAGATTGGCTTGATACACATCGCCGGCCGCGATGTACTCGAGGGCCCGGCGTACCGATTCGAGAAACCTCTCGGGCTCGTCCTCCTCGATGCGGAACGCAGCGCCGCTCGCGCCCGCGGGTTCCTGCAACCCCCGCACGCGATGCTCGAATCGGTCGAGCAGGGCTTCGAAGCCGGGTTCGGCCACCAGCCACGCCTGCCCGCTCGCGCGGTCGCGAATCCACGCCGCCGGCGCCCGGATGCCTAGGGCGATCACGGGATCGGTGCTTGGTGGCAACCGCAGGCGAGGTTCGATTTCCGACGCCAGCTCATAGCCCAGGTACAGCAGCCAGCCGCCCGTGAACGGCAGAGGGGACCCCATCTCCGGGATGCGCAACCCACTCCACCATCGCTCGAGCGCAGCGAGGAAGCCCCGTGCGCCCGCGTGGGGACCGGACAACCGGCCATCCGAGCCCAGCCTCAACGCTTCGCCGTCGGCCATGGGGAGGATGTCGAACCGGCTGTCGATGCAGCGGCCGCCGCGTGCCGCCGCCATGCCGGCGCCGCTCTCGAGAAGTCCCGGATACTCTGCCGGAAACTTCCCGATGAGAGTCAGCGGCTCAAGATCGGCGGAAAATGAGCGAACCGTTGGTGCCACCGAACCCAAAGGAATTGGAGAGGGTGTATTCGATCGACATCGGACGCGCGGTATTCGGAACGTAATCCAGATCGCAGCCCTCGCCGGGTGTATGTAAATTGATGGTCGGCGGGGCAACCTGATCGCGCAGTGCGAGCACGCAAAAGATCGCCTCGACCACCCCCGCGGCGCCCAGCAAGTGGCCGGTCATCGATTTGGTGGAACTGACCGCCAACTTGTCGGCGGCCGGTCCGAAGGCGCGGCGGATCGCGGTAGTCTCCGCGCGATCGCCGAGTTCGGTCGAGGTGGCATGTGCATTGATGTACTGCACCCGGTCGGGACTCAATTGCGCATCGGTCAGGGCCTTGGCCATGGCCTTGCGCGCGCCCTCGCCGTTCTCGGGCGGAGCGGTGACATGGAATGCATCGCCGCTCATGCCGAACCCGACGACCTCGGCGTAGATCTTCGCCCCGCGTGCCTTCGCCTGCTCGTACTCCTCGAGCATCATGGCGCCGGCGCCGTCGCCCATGACGAAACCATCGCGATCCTTGTCCCAGGGACGGCTGGCACCCTGGGGATCATCGTTGCGCTGTGACAGCGCCTTGGCCTGGGCAAAGCCGCTCATGCCGGTGACGCAGGTCGACATCTCCGAGCCGCCGGCCAGCATCGCGTCCGCTTCGCCGTACTGAATGAGCCGCATGGCCAGCCCCACGGCGTGTGTGGAGGTCGTGCAGGCCGTGGCCACTGCGAGATTCGGGCCCGTGACATTGAACGCGATCGACAGGTGTCCGCTGACCAGATTGATGATGCTGGCCGGAATGAAAAACGGCGACACCTTCTTCGGCGAGTGAGTCTCGCGGTACTTGTCGTAGGTCTGCTCGATCGACTCGAGTCCCCCCATTCCGGAACCCATCAGCACGCCGATGCGGTCGGAGTTGGCTTCGGTGACCACCAGACCGGAATCGCGCATGGCCTGCATGCCGGCGACGACGCCGTACTGCATGAATGCATCCATGCGGCGCGCATCCTTCGCGCTCATGTAGGGCTCGAGATTCAGCTCGCGGATCTCGCCGCCGAAATGCGTGGGAAAGTTGGCGGTATCGAAGCGCGCCACTACATCGATGCCGCTGCGGCCGGCGAGGATCCGAGCCCATGCGCCCGCCACGTCGTTGCCCACCGGCGACACGATTCCCAGTCCCGTTACAACGACGCGTCGTTTGCTCAACCGTAACTCCTCACGAGGATTTGCATAGTCCGCCTCGCGCCTTCAAGAGCATCAGGGCACTGCCACGCCACCCAATGGGGGATACTCAGGCCTTGCCCTTGTGCGAATTGATATAGTCGATGGCCTGCTGAACGGTGGTGATCTTCTCCGCGTCCTCGTCGGGAATCTCGGTCTCGAATTCTTCCTCGAGCGCCATCACCAGCTCGACGGTATCCAGCGAGTCTGCGCCGAGATCGTCGACGAACGATGCATCATTGGTGACTTCTTCTTCTTTCACGCCCAGCTGTTCGGCCACGATCTTCTTAACTTGCTGCTCAACAGTACTCATCGCTATGGTGTCCTCTCGGATTTGCTGTGTATGCACTCAACCGACAAAAGCCCGCGACCAGCCTTAGGGTATCGGGCGCGTATTTTATGTGAACATGAGAGCGGCGGCTACCTGGAACGTGCATCGGCATGTGATCTTCCGGGCCCTTATTGACAAACCCCCGCGAATTAGGGCGCAAAGAGGGAGCGGGACAGCCCCCTAAGGCATGTACATGCCGCCGTTCACGTGCAGGGTCTCGCCGGTGATGTAGGTGCCATCGGGGGAGCATAGGAATGCGGCCGCCGCGGCCACGTCGGCCGGCCGGCCCAGTCGTCCCAACGGTATCTGGGCATTCAAGGCGGCGCGCTGGGCCTCGGCCAAGGCACGAGTCATGTCGGTGTCGATGAAGCCCGGCGCGATGGCATTCACCGTGATGCCGCGCGAGCCCACCTCCCGTGCCAGCGACTTCGTGAAGCCGATGATTCCGGCCTTGGCGGCGGCATAGTTGGTCTGGCCGGGATTTCCGGTAAGACCCACGACCGAGGTGATGCTGACGATGCGGCCCTTGCGGGCCTTCATCATGCCGCGCAAAACGGCCTTCGACAGACGGAATACCGAGGCCAGATTGGTATCGAGCACGGCGTCCCAATCCTCTTGCTTCATGCGCAGAAGCAAGGTGTCGCGCGTGATGCCGGCGTTATTGCAAAGAATGCCGACCGACCCTTCCCTGGCTTCGATGTCTTCGAGCACCGCATCGATCGAGTCCGGTTTCACGACGTCGAGAACCACGCCGCGACCGCCCTGCGCCGCCAGATTCGCGCTGATCCGCTCGGCCCCCTCCGCCGTCGTCGCGGTTCCGATGACCCGGGCCCCATCGCGGGCCAGGCGCTCGGCGATGGCTGCTCCGATGCCCCGCGTGGCGCCGGTCACCAAGGCAATTTCACCGTTCAGCATGACATCTCCCATGGAGGACCCACTAGTGCTTCACCGCCGCGAGCGCATCGTCCAGGCTTTGAGGATCTTCGAGAGCCATCATCTTGAGGTCCCGATTCTTGTCGACCCGCCGGTTCAAGCCTGTCAATACCTTGCCCGGACCGCATTCCACGATGTGGGTCGCGCCCGCCGTGATCATGGTACGCACCGTCGCCGCCCAATACACCGGCGTATACAGCTGTTTGACGAGTCCCGAAGGCGGAGTGAAGGCGGTGCTCTCGAGCCGCACACGCAACTGATCCGCCGCCGGCTGCATGAGCGAGCTATGCGCCGGCACGCTCACGGCCAGGGCCAGGGCGCGGCGCGCACCCTTGGCGGTGGCGATCTCGATGGCGCGCGCAACCGCAGCGGCAACCCCCGCGATCACGACTTGCCCGGGCGCGTTGAAGTTGACCGCCTCGACCACCTCACCCTGCGAGGCCTCGCTGCACGCCTCGTCGATATCGATGTCCTCCAGTCCCAGAATTGCGGCCATGGCGCCTTGACCCGGCGGCACGGCCGCCTGCATCAATTCGCCGCGATACCTGACCAGATCCACCGCCGCTCCGAACTCCAAGGTGTTTGCGGCCACCAGCGCCGTGAATTCGCCGAGACTGTGGCCCGCCATCAACTTAGGCTGAGCGCCTCCGCGCTCGCGCCACAAGCGATAGGTGGCGACGCCCGCCGTCAACATCGCGGGCTGAGTGCACTCGGTGGAGTTGAGCAATTCGAGCGGTCCCTCCTGGCATCGCCGCCAAAGATCGTACCCGAGCACCGCCGAGGCGTCGGCAAAGGTCGCCTCGATCGTCGGGGAGATTTTCGCCAACGCGCTCAGCATGCCGATGGACTGTGAGCCTTGACCGGGAAAAACGAATGCAAGTGACATGGAGTTCAAGCCTCTAACCGCGGGAGTGGTGGCGAATTATAGCGGTCCCTGCGGACAGTGCAGCCCCAACGACAAATCCGGAGCAAGCCCCGTACAGATGCGCATCGACGACGATCAGGGGCGCCTTCGCTCCGCCCCATTGCTCCCACGCGAGCTTCGCGCACAGGCCGGTGACCAGGATCCAACGATCCCAGGAGCGCTCCGCCAGGTGCTTCGCCGCGCCGGCGGCCATCACCGAATGCAGAACCCCGGACGCACCGACATACCAGGCGACGCGCGGACTCAGCCACCAAAGGCCCGAACTGATCGCCAACGCACCCGCCGACACGATCGCGCACCACTCCACCGCATCGTAGTCCTCCGCGAACAGAGCCCACATGAGCACCAGGCCCAACTGGTTCAGCACCAGGTGGTGGACATCCAGATGCACGATGTGGGCCGTGAGCAACCGCCACCATCCACCGGCCGCAATAGCGCTCCGATCATAGCGCAAGAGCTGGCTGACGCTGTCGCCAAGACCCAACACCGCATCCAGCGACAGAAGAATGACGAGCAACCAAATCCATCGACCGCGATCCAACTGGAGCGCGGCCGCGATCTCCGCCAGGCGATTTGCGGCGTCACGAGGCATCGTTGTCCCCTACTTTGGTATCATTCCGGGAATTTTCGAGGTCATCATGCGCAACGCTCAAGGCGGTTTTACCCTCATCGAGATCATGGTCGTGGTCGTCATTCTCGCAGTGCTGGGGGCGCTCGTGGTGCCCAAAATTCTCGAGAATGTCGACAAGGCGCGTGTTACCCGGGCGCAAAGCGATATTCGAGCGATTCAGACGGCCCTTGACCTGTACCGTCTGGACAACTTCAAATACCCGACCACCGAGCAGGGACTGCAGGCCCTGGTCAAACAGCCGGTGGATCCCACGATCACGAACTACCGGTCGGGCGGCTACCTGGGGTCCCTGCCCAAGGATCCGTGGAACAACCCGTATCAGTACGTGAGCCCGGGCCCCGACGGCCGTGATTACGAGATCACCACGTATGGACGCGACGGCAAGCCGGGCGGTGAAGGCTACGACGCGGACATCAGCACCGCAACGCTCGAACAGAGGTAGGCTAGGAGCCTGTCTGACCAATGATGCGCCTGCTGCGGCCGCCCGCTACGCCATCCCTGCTTCGCAGTCGGGCCGGGCTGGCCAGCCGTGCGACGCATGCGTCGCCGCCCGCTACGGTCGCACCCCCACAGGGGCATCCTTTCTGTGTCTTGAGCATGCGCTGCAAGGGCTTCACACTGGTCGAGATCTTGGTGGTGGTCGTGATCATGGCCATCGTCATCTCGCTCGCCGTCCTGTCGATCGGCACCACCGGGCGCGACGCTCAACTCGACGAAGAGAGCCGGCGCATCGAAGGCTTGGTCGGCTTGCTGCATGAGCGCGCGCTTCTGGAGGGCCGGGATTTCGGCCTGCGGATCGAACCTGCCGCCTACGAATTCGTCGTCTACGATTCGCGCCGCGACCGCTGGATGACCTTCGATCAGGAGCATGAATTTCGCCGTCGCGACCTGCCCAAAGGCGTGAGCTTCCAGCTCGAGCTCGATTCTCGCCTCGTCGTGATCAAACCCATGGATCGGAATCTCAATGCCGATGCAGCGCCGCCGGCGCCGCAGCTTGCCATCGCGGCGAGCGGTGAAGGGACGCCGTTTCGCCTGACGCTGGTGCGCGAGGGCACCTCGTCCAGGGCCTCGGTGGATGGGGACGCTCTCGGCAAGATCACCCGCTTGAGTTCGGATCATCAGGAGAAGCGCACTTGAACCGGCCGGCGCGCACGGAGGCGCTCAGCAGGGGCTTCACGCTGATCGAAGTTCTGGTCGCCTTGATGGTGGTGGCGATGGGTCTTGCCGCCTTGATGGTCTCGGTGAGCGGCACCGCACGGACCAGCGGCTATTTGCGCGATAAAACTCTTGCACAGTGGATGGCGCTCAACCGACTCACCGAGGTCCGCTTGAATCTGACTCAATTCGGGAAAAGTACCGACACCGGGGAGCTCAACTTCGCCAATCGAACCTGGCACTACGACACCCGCTATTTCGACACCAGCATCGCCACCATGAAGCGCGTGGTGGTCCGCGTCTACGCCGGGGATGCCAAAACCAAGGGCAATCCGCTGGCCGAATCCACGGGATTTCTGGGGAGCGCGATCGCCACACGCGGCTCCTCGAACACCACCGACTGGACCACGGGCAGCACCCAGGCCACGGCGGGATCTCCCTCGAACGCCGCGGTGCCCGGCACGCCCGGCGCCACACCCATCGGATCGACGCCGGTCGCCCCGATCGGCAACGGCCCGACGCCGGCACCGCCGACGAACCCATGAACCCTCGGTACCAGTCGTCCCGCGGCTCCGTCGCCGGCTTCACCCTGATCGAAGTCCTGGTGGCATTGCTGATCCTCGGAATCATGTCCGCCCTGGGTTATGGAACCTACCGGGCCGCGCGCATCTCAGCCGAGCGCACCGAAGAGTCGCTGCAGCGCTCGCGCGAAATAGAGTTCGGGATGCGCGTGATGATGCAGGACTTCGCGGAGGCGGTGCCGCGTCCCGTGCGCGACATACTGGGCCAATCCCGCCTGGCGGCAATGCAGGGCACGGGCGGGGTCGGCACTCTCAGCCCCGTGACGACCTCGAGTTCGGACTCCAGCTCGGCAATGAGCTTCGCCGGTCAGCACTTCGTCAGTCAGAGTTTCAACTCAGGCTCCAACTCCGGCGGCAACGAGAATTCGACCACCGCGTCGATCGTGGACCTGACCCGCGCCGGCTGGTCGAACACGGCCGGCCAGCAGCGCGGCACCTTGCAGCGCGTGTCCTACGGTCTGGTCAACGACGTGCTCAAGCGCAGCTACCAAGTGAATTTGGACACCGTGCAGGGCAACAAGCCGGTGATTCAAGACCTGTTCACCGGCGTCAAGGCCATCCAATTGCGCTATCTCGACGACAATCAAACCTGGCAGAGCCAGTGGCCGCCCCTCGGCGTAGCGTCGGTCGACGCTCTGTGGACCCGGCCTATGGCCGTGGAAATCATCATCGAATTCAAGGACTGGGGGCGCATTCGCCGACTCATCGAGGTCGCCGGTTGATTTTTGATTCTCATGCGCTTCGCGCAACGGTCAACGGGGTCGCGGCGACCCCGAATTCTCATGCGCTTCGCGCAACGGTCAACGGGGTCGCGGCGACCCCGCCCGATAGATTTAATAAATTTCCGGGTCCCCGCGGGCAGAGCGGCGTGGCTTTGATTATCGCGCTGATTTTGGTGGCGCTCGCCACCATTCTGGCGACCAAGTTGACCTTCGATGGATTTCTCGAGCGCCGCCGCACCATCGGGGTGCTGGCCGCGGAGCAAGCCCTGCATTTCGGCATGGGAGCCGAAGCGCTGGCCGCCGATGTGCTGATGCAGGACATGCAGAACAGCCCGACGCTCACGACGCTGATTGGGCCCTGGGCGCAGCCCACTCAGCCCCTGCCGATCACTCCCGAGGACAATCCCGAGGGAGAACCCATCGGCACCTTGCAGGGTCAATTGGAAGACATGCAGGGGCGCTTCAATCTGAACAATTTGGGACTGCTCATCCCGGGCACCGGACCCCAGGGCACCGCCACCGCCTTCATACAGGACCCGGAAGCGCTGGCCCAGTTCCAGCGGCTGCTGATGATCGTCGGGCTCGAGCAGAAGTGGGCGGGGATGGCGCGCGATTGGATCGATGCCGACGACATACCCGGAAGTCCGGACGGAGCGGAAGACCAGGTGTATACCTCGCAGACTCCGCCCTACCACACCGGCAACTGGCCCATGATGTCGCCCACCGAGTTGATGAACCTCCCGGGATTCGGTGCGGACCGCTACCGCAAGATCGCACCTTATGTCACGGCGCTGCCGACCTCGGCGAGGGGGCCGACGCCGATCAACATCTGCACGGCACCTGCGCAAGTGCTCGAGAGCATGGCCCCCAACTTGGGGGAGTACACCCCCGAAGTGCTCGCCAACGGCCGCAAGAGCGGTTGTTTTCCCGATCAGACCTCTTTCACGAATATTCTCGGCAAATCGGCAGGAAATCTCAGGCTTCGATACGGCACCGCCAGCCAATATTTCCGCCTGACCACGCGTGTCACCCTTGGCACTACGGAGTTCACCTTGTACAGTCTTTTGAAACGCGGGGATGGCGGGAAGGTAACGCCGCTGCTCCGCTCATTCGGAACACCTTAAGTTACATGCCACAAACACTGCTGCTGCGCCTCCCCTCACCCGGACAAGATGAGACCGAGTGGCTGACCATCGACGACGATTCGGGCGAATCCGAGACGATCAGGCAACGCGGATCTCTCACCCTGGCCGCGGCGGTCTCCCGTACCGGCAAGGTGGTGGCGCTCGCCCCGGCAACCCAGATTCTGGTGACGGAGGCGGTATTGCCCCCCGGCAGCGGCGTCAAGCTGGCAAAGGCGGTGCCCTTCGCTCTGGAAGAACAACTGACGGAAGACATCGATCAGTTGAGCTTTGCCGTCGGACGGCGCCGCCCGGGCGGCGGCACGCCGGTGGCGGCGGTATCGCGTGCCGTCCTGCAGGGCTGGATTTCAGCCTTGAACGCCGCGGGTCTCGAGCCGCTGGCCGTCTACCCGGATATCTCGCTGATGCCGGAAAACCCCGGTCAAACGGTGTTGTGGCTGGAGCAGGGACGGCTCGCGGTGCGGCGTCCCGGGAAGCTGCCGTTCGCCGTGGAGCTCTCGCCCGTGGGTGAAGCCTTGGTGGTTGCCGGCGTCATTGCCGATCCGCTCGATACGGATTCGGATCCCAAGGTGCCGGAAAGCGCCGTTCTCTACATCACGCGCGAAGATTGGGATCGCGCTCACGGCGAGTTCGAGCAGCTGACCGGGAAATTCGCATCGCTCAAAGTGCAGCTTCTGCCCGACGGGCCCCTGCCATGGCTCGCACGCACTCTCGCGGCCAGCGACGCGGTCAACCTCCTGCAGGGCGAGTTTGCCCGCACCACCGACTTCGGCGCGCGCTGGCGCCGATGGCGTACCGCAGCCGCGCTGGCGGCGGGCCTGCTCGTGGTACATGTTGCCGCTCAGGCCCTGCAAATCCGTCAGGCCGAGCGTGAATCGGCAACCCTCGATGGGCAAATCGCGAACGTTTTCTCGACCGCCATGCCCGCCGAAGCCATGCAGCAGGATCCGCGCCGCCAGATGCAGTCGCGGCTCGACCGCATTCACAAGTCGGGAGCGAGCCCGGAATACTTTCTGCGCACCCTCAAGGCTCTCGGGGACGCGATGGCGGCCACGCCGAAAACCGACATCGACGCCCTGAGCTATCGAGAGCAATCCCTCGACATGAAGGTGAGCGCCCCGAGCCTTGCAGCGCTCTCGCAGCTGTCGCAGCTCATCGTCAGGCAAGGAATGACGGCGGAGATCCAATCCTCCACGCCGGTTGCCAATGGGGTGGAAGCGCACATGCAGCTGCGTAGTTCGACGTCGCGGGAGCACCGATGAACGAACTTCTGAACAAACTGCGTGCCTGGTATGCCGGTCTGCAGCAGCGTGAGCAGCGCGTGGTGACCATTGGCGGCGTCGCCGTGGCGGTTCTCATCCTGGTGCTGGGAATATTGGTGCCGCTGCAATCCGCGGTTTCGAGCGCCGTCAAGCGCAATGAAACGAAGCGGGCGGATCTGGCGTGGATGCAGGCGAACGCTCCGGAGATCCGCGCGGCGGGCGGTCAGCCGGCCGCGGACACGGGCGAAGCGCCGGTGGTTTTGGTCGACAGGGTCAGCCGAGAGGCCGGCCTCGGCAACGCGCTGCGCGGGACTCAGCCCAACGGGACCGGCGTCCGTGTGCAGCTGGAAGCGGCGCCCTTCGATACCCTGGTCACCTGGCTCGCCACGCTCGATGAGCGTCATGGGCTCGCGATCGAATCGATCACCGTGGATCGCGCCGCCCGGCCGGGAGTGGTGAATGCCAGCGTCACGTTCGCTCAGCCGCGACGCTAAATCCGCTCCGCGATCCCGCTCGTATTGGCCGCTCGTTCTCGCCGGCCTTGCCGCGATGCTCGCCGTGGTCATTTCCGCGGTGCCGGCGTCGATCGTCACGCGTTTCTTGCCGCCCGAGGTACATGCCGAAGATTTCTCCGGGAGTATTTGGCATGGTTCCGCGGGAAAGATCCGTGTCGATGGACGCGACGCCGGAGCACTCGAGTGGCGCCTGCATCCCGCGGCTCTGCTCAGGATGCAGCTGTCCGCGGACGTGAATTGGGTCAAGGTGGCCTTCGTGGTCGATGCCGCCGTCGAGGTCGATCGACAGGGCTTCAGCGCGCACGACGTCAAGGGCGGCGGACCCATCGAGGATCTGCGCGATTTCGGTGTGGCAGCGGGATGGCGCGGCATCGCGGACATCAATTTGAGCGAATTGAAGAGTGATCTGGTCAAGCCGCTGGCTGCGGTCGGCGACATCAAAGTCTCGAATCTCACGTCGCCGCACATTGGCCAGGGAACGGATTTGGGAGGCTACGATCTCAAGTTGGGCGCGGGTGCCGTCGCCGCCGACGGCAGTATGACCGCCCAGCTCACCGACACGGGCGGCCCCCTGGACGTGAAGGCCGTCATTACCCTGTCAACGAAGGAACGCACCGGCATTCTTGCCGGAACCCTCCGCGAGCGTCCCGAGGCTTCCGCGACGCTGCTCAGCGACCTGGAGGGCATCGTGCAATTGCGTGGACGGGATCCGCAGGGACGCATTCCAGTGGACCTGGAGTTCACCTGGTAACCAGTCAAGCGGCCCACTCGCGCCAGGCGCGCATCAGTGGGAAATACAGGCCCAGGCGCACCGGCTCGGGACCCAGTCTTCCGGCCAGCAAGGCGTAGCGCTGTAGCTGGGACCGATAGCGCTCGACCTCGCGGTCGAGGAATTCCTCGAGACCGCCGCCGACGTGTTGGCTCGTTTTGTAGTCGATGACCCAGCGCACTCCCTGGTCGTCGACGAAACTCCGGTCAAAGACGACTCTGGCGACTTCACCGGGCCGGCCGCCGGCGCCCGGCAAATGACCGGACAGAGCGTATTCCCGGACATCCTCACGCGCCTTTTGTAGGATCCAGCGGCCGCGAGGGTCTCCATGCACGGCGACCAAGGCTTCCACGACCCGCGATGCGGCTTCGGGCAGGCGATCCGCCGGTACGCCATGCAGGGCCAGCCAGCGCTGAAAATGCGGACCACGAGCCCGAATGGCGCGCTCGTCGCTGCTTGCCACGTCCATTGCCTGAAGCTCGGCGTGCACCAGCGTGCCTACGCGGCGGGCCGTCTCGCCTGCCCAGTCGAAAACCGGGGTCTCTGCCCGCGGCGTCGGCGGAGGAGACATCGATTCTGCGGTCAGCGGCCCAGGGTCGATCTTAAGGGTCCAGTCCCTCGGCACGCGCCAAAGCGGTCCGCCGCGCGGTGCGCCTGCTTCTTGACCTTGCGTCGAGGCGCGCTCCCTCACGGAGAATTCCGCGCCCATGACAGGCCAGAGCACGGCAAGCAAGCTCCCCACCCGCGGCGACCACGAGCCGCGCCCGGCGGCCTCGTCGGCCGCTTCCACGGACTCCTCTGTCCCGGCCATCGTCGCGGTCAACCGGAGCTGCCATTTTGCGCGGGTGCAAGCCACGTAGAGAAGGCGCTCCGCCTCGAGACCGGCCGCATCGCGGAGCTGATGGCGCAGGAACTCGAACAGCCGATCGCCGTCGGCGCCGACGGGCGGGCGCGCCGCCATCACCATGCCGTCGCGGTCCGTGCGGGCGAATTGATGCGACAGCAGCAATTGATCGCGGCTGCGCGGAATGTGGCGATCGAGCGCGGGCAGGACGACCATGTCGAATTCAAGCCCCTTGGCCTTGTGTATGGTCATGATTTCCACGGCGCCCACCGCACCGTGGTCGGCATACAGATCCGCAAAGCGGCCCGGCAGGTCCGCGGCATCCGGCAGGCCGCGTTGCTCCAGGTCCTTGAGACGCGCGAACGCGGCGCCGGCGAGCTCGAGGGCCTGCGGCGAAGAGGCGCAGCTCGCCCCGCCCAGCCCCAGCCAGGTCCGCTCGACCCAGCGGGCCACCGACGTGTCGTTACGCACTCGAAAGGCGGCTTCCAGCGTCGAATGCAGCCGCTCGCAACGCGCCCGGCCGTCATCGCTGAGTTGCCGCAACACGGATTCATCCGCCATCGCGTCCCAGATCAGCGCCGCGCCGCGCGAAATCTGCAGCAGATCGGCAAGGCAAATTCCCGCCCATGGCGCCCGCAGCACCGCCAGCCACGCCGTGCGATCGCCGAGATGCAAGAGCGCGCAGGCCAGCATGATGATATCTCGTACAATTGCGCGGTCCTGCAGCGGCTCGATGTCCACGGCCCGAAAGGCGATGCCCTTGGCGCGCAAGGCGGCGGCGATTTCACGCGCATGTGTTCTCGCGCGTACCAGCACCGCGATGCGCCAGCCGGGATGCCGCCCGGCTTGTGCGGCGATCATATCGGCGACGGCCGCCGATTCCTCGGCTCGGGTGGCAAAACCGCGCAGTGCAACTCCGGGAGCCGACGACGATTCGGACGAATCGCCCACGGCGGCTATGCTCGGGCGAAACGCGATGGCGCCGCGGTCCCGATCGTCGGTGCGCGGCAGAATGCGTGAAAAGCAGGCGTTGATCCAGTTCACCACCGGTTCGGCGGAGCGAAAATTGGCGCGCAATCGCTGCACGTCGAAACGCAGATCGCCGATTCCGTCCTCGGCAAGTTCCAGGAAAGCCCGGACCTCCGCCTGGCGAAAGCCGTAAATGGATTGCATGGGATCGCCGACGCAGAAAACGCTGCGTCCATCCCCGGGCACCCACCCTGCCGTCAGCAGCCTCACCAGCTCCAGTTGTGCGCTCGAGGTGTCCTGGAATTCATCGACCAGAATATGCTGCAGACGGTAGTCGAGGCGCAGAGCCAGATCGGTGGGCGATTCGGCCGATCCCAGCGCGCGCAGCGCCGCCAGCGACACCGCCGTAAAGTCCGCCGCGCCCTGTTCGCGAAACACTTGGTCCAACTCTGCCGCCGCCAGCACCAACACCTGCGCCACTTCGCGAACCCGCCCCCACTCGTCGTCGCTGTAGGCCGGCGCCGGCAGCCTGCGAATTTCCACCAGGATCTTGCGAGTGCGCGGATCGCGATCGAATTCCTGCATGAGATCCAGCATCGGGGGCTTGTCGGCGCTCTGCGGTGGAAAGCCCTCGTTCCGGGTGAGCCGCTTGCGAAGCTCACCCTCCGCGGTCAGCAAGAGCTGCGCGGCGCCGCGCCATCGCGCTAGATCCTCGGTATCGGCCCGCAGGGGCGAACCGTCCCCCGCCCACTCGGAAAGCTCCGGCCGCTCCGCCGCGGCGCGCCGCGCGGCGCCGTGCACCAGTCGAGAGAGCGCGGCGATCTTCTCCGCGCCGAGGACGTCGCTCGCGCGGATCAGCACCCGGGCTGCCAACAGATCCAAATCCTCATCGAGGTGCCGCCGCACGCGCGCGAGCTGAGCCTCGTCCAATGCGCTCGCCGCCTGCAACCGGCCCGCCAGCAGCGGCAGCCAGCGGTCGCGGCTCGGCAGCATGCCGGCGATGAGCGCGAGAAGCCGGTGCCATCGCTGGTCGTCGATCGCGAGCACCCGATCGACGGCGCTGCCGAACGCATCGTCCTCCTCGTGAGCCAATGCCCGCCGGGCCGCTTCTTCGTAGCAGGGTGCGGTATCGGCGAGCACTTGAAAGGCTGACGCGGCGCCGGCGGAGATGGGCAGCCGGCTGGCGAGCCATGCATTGAACGCGTCGATGGTCTCGATCCGCAGGCGCGATGGCTGACGTTCGACATCGAGATTCAACGTTTCCAGATGCCGGCGCGCAGCCGCCGCCAAACCCCAGGTCTCTCGGTTCATCCCCGGGGGACAGTGCTCGAGCCGCGCGGCGCCCAGCGCCCCGAGCACGCGTTCACGCATTTCCTCCGCCGCGCGACGCGTGAATGTGAGCGCCAGGACGCGCTCCGGCGCATCGACCCGCGTCAGCAGCCGCAGATACCGCTGCACCAGCAACGTCGTCTTGCCCGAGCCCGCCGGAGCCTGCACGAGTACCGAGCCGTCCGCCTCGATGGCTCGCCGGCGCGCTGCCTCGTCGGACGGCGCCGGCCGATCGTCGGTCATCGGAATTCTCCGTGCAGGATGCCGTCCACCGCATCGGGGTCTTCGAGCGCCGCCGGCACGCGGCACAATCCGTGGAGCCGGCAGCTCTTGCAGGCCTGCACGGTGGGTGCAACGGCAGCCCGACCGGCTGCGAAGTCCGCGGCAATATTCTCGATACGCTGCGACCACACATCGATCAGCGCCGCGAGGCTCGGCATGCCCTCGAGCGGCGATTTCCTTCCGCCCGGCTTGAAAATGGCGGGCCGTTCCGTTTCGGCGATGAAGCTGCATTCGCCCGCATTGACGCGGCCATAGGCGACGGCGACCAGGGCCTCGGAGCGCAGCAGCGCATAAATGGGGAGCTGGGGATTGTCGGGCCGCTGGCCCCGCCAATCGGGGCTTGCGGCGCCCGTCTTGTAGTCGATCAAGACGCGCGCGCCGTCGGCGAGGCGGTCCACCCGATCGATCCTCACCGAGAACTCGAGACCTGCATGCCGCGCCGCCTGCGTGCCGTGCTCCAGCTGCTCCACTTCGAAAGGCTCGCGCCGCCGTTCGACGTCCAGCCACTTGCGCAGCACGCCGGCCATTCGTTCGCGTTCCCGTTGCCGCCAGCGTGGACCCGGATCGCGGATGCGGCATACTCTCGCGAGCGCATGCACCACCCCTTCATCCAGCAACCGCGTCTGTGCATCCTGGGACAGGGCCAGCAAGGCACTCGAGTCGCGCAGCACCGACCAAACGTGCTCGAGGGCGTGGTGTATCAATTCACCGCGCTCGCGATCGTTGAATCCGGGAACCGGCCGCTCGAGACGCTCGCAGCGTAGACGCGTCTCCGCGAACCCGCGGAATGCGCAGCGCGACTGAGCCCGCAAGGTCGCAACGCCGCGTGTGCGTTCGCCTGCGCCGAACGCCGGGGCGAGTTCGTCCGTCAGCCGCTCGAGATCGGGTTGGGCCCGCAGAAGAGCGCGCCAGTGCGGCCGCGGCTGCGCCGGCGACGAGGCCGCCGCGGTGTCCGGCAGCAAGGGACTGGGCGCGGCCGACCGGCCATCGCCCGGATCCGCAAAGCTGAACACGCATTGGCCGGCGCGCGCGGCCCAGCGATTCTGCAATTCCAAGGCGAGCTGCAATTGCGATTCGGGGGCGGCGGCGATCACGCCGAAGTCGCGCTGCAATCTCGCCGGCAGCAACGGGATGGGGTCGACCGGCGGCGGCCATCTCTGGCCGTTGCAGCCGCTGACCCACAGGCCGTCGTAATTCAGCCAGGGATCGATGAGCTGTCCGCTTACCCAGATCGGCGGAACGCCGGTTTGCGTTTGAAACGGCGCGTCGTGGGCCGCGCGCCGCAGGATGCTCTGGGCCGACCGGCGCGAATGCGTGCCGAAGAACGAATCGGCGGTCGCGAGCGTCGCCAGAAGTTCGCGAAATCGCTCCGCCGCCTGATATTCCACGCTCGACCATCGATGCCGCAGCGCCCATGGACCCGATTCGAACGCGGTGATCCACGCCGGGACCCAGCGGCTGATGGGATGATTGCCGCGCAGATCCTCGAGCGCCCGAAGCGCGCCCTGGAGCCGCTGTGGGGCGGTCGAGCCGAAGCCGTGCACGGCCGACACGCGGTCCGCGAGCGCCAGCCACGTCGGGAGATCGGCCTCGCTCGGGCCCTGCCTGCGCAATTGCAAATCCAGGAGAGCGGCGGCGCCGGCCTCAACGGGCGACGAATGCAGTTCCGGCGCTCGCAGCAAGGCGCTGAATCGTTCGAACGGGACCGGTCCCAGGCTCGCGTCCAGGATGTCCAAAGCCGCGCGCACCGGGGCGTACCCGGCAAGCGGCGTGCCGCCGGCCACCGCGTAGGGTGCCTCTCCCGAGGCGTCGGACAGGGTAAAGCGCCGCGGAGCCAACGCCGCGTCCAACGCATCCACCACCTCCGGGCGGCGCAGATTCAAATCCGGGATGCAAATCCACGCGCGAAACCGCTTCGAGGAACGCAAATTCTCGAGCGCCCAGTCTGCAACGGCCGCCAATTCCGCCGCGGGCGAGGCGGCTTTCAGCCGGCACGCCGTCCGCTCCGCTCGCCCGGGCGGTGCCAACATTCGCCCATGGCGCTGCAGCCATCGGCGCGCGACCGGCCGCCATACCGGGCTTTCGATCCACGAGATGGGCTCCGCGGGCGCCGGGGTTTGCGCGAGCAATTCCTCGGAACCGATGCAATCCAACTGCCGGCAGCGCCCGCCGAATTGCCGGTTCCAATCGAGAAATACACGCGACTCCTCCGAGGCCGAGGCGTGATCGGCGATGGCTCGCAGCGGAATACCGTACTCGTGGACGGCGCGGCGAGCGCGCCGCGCCGCGCGGGCGGCCCCGGTCGGTTCGACGACGTCCCGGCCCGCGTCGCTCGAATCGATCACTGCCCGCCACAGCTCGCGCTCCTCGATGTCGCTCAGGACTCGGGGCAAGGCGGCGTCCATCAATTGCCGCGCGACGTGCTTTTCCCGCAGCCAGCCGCCGAAATCGCGCACCCGGGGCGTGGGCCAAACATCGCGGCCTGCGTCCCGGTACGCTCGCTCGACCGCGTCGAACAGCGCCGCCGCAAGCTCTGTGTTGGGCGCCAGAACCGTATGGCCGTCCGTGACGGCCCCCATCAGGCCCGACACGTCGGACTCCGCGCTCACTGCGGTGCTCAGCGTTGCTGAACCTTTGACGTGGACCCGATCACTTGCAGCTCTGGCCGCGCAGCGGCCCGAGCCTCCAGCGATTCCTCGATGCGCTCGAACACCGTCGCGAGAACCTGCGGCTCCGGCAAATTGGTGATGCGAAAGCAATTTCGATACGGCACGTTGAAGCTCACTCCCGGCGCAATCAAGACATGCTTGTTCTCGAGCAGGTCGAGCGCGAAGGCCTGATCGTCGAAGTCCGGCAGTACGTCGCTGCGTACCTCGACGAACGAATACAGCGCACCCATGGGGCGGGACAGCCGCAGATACCTGCTGCGCGCGACTCCGTCCAGGATGGCCTGCCGCGATTCATACAGGCGGCCGCCCGGGCGCGTCAATTCGCAAATGCTTTGATAGCCGCCCAGCGCCGTTTGCACCGCCCACTGGCCGGGTACGTTGCTGCAGAGGCGCAGGGAGGACAGCAGCTCGAGGCCGTTGAGGTATTCCCCCGCACTTTCGGTATCGCCGGAAAATGCGGCCCAGCCGACGCGATAGCCGCAAGCCCGATAAACCTTGGACAGGCCGCTCATCGTGCAGCACAGCGTGTTGTGCACCAGGGTGGCCATGGGCACGAACTCCGCGTCGTCATACAGGATCTGATCGTAGATTTCGTCGCACAGCACCACCAAGCGATGTTTCTCCGCCAGTCGTGCGATCGCCGCCAAGGTCTCGCGCGGGTACACCGCACCGGTGGGATTGTTCGGATTGACGATGACGATGGCGCGCGTGCGTTTGTTCACCAGCGCTTCGATCTCCTCGGGATCGGGAATGAAGGAGCGCGCCGCATGACAGGGATAGTGCACTGCGCGTCCGGTATTGAGATTCACCGCCGCGGTCCACAAGGGATAATCGGGGCTCGGCACCAACACCTCGTCGCCGGGATTCAGCAATGCGCGCAAGGTGAGGTCGATGAGCTCGCTCACGCCATTGCCGATGAACACCTCTTCGACCGTGACCCCGCGTACTCCCCGCTCCTGCTGCTGCATCACCACGGCTTCGCGCGCCGGGAAAATGCCCTTCTGGTGCACGTACCCCTCGCTGTGGCGCAGATTCTCGATCATCGCCAGGCGCATGGTTTCCGGGGTTCTGAATCCGAAGGCGTACGGATTGCCGATGTTGAGCGAGACGATGTCGTAGCCCAGCCGCTCCATCGCCAGCGCGCGCCGCGCGAGCTTGCCGCGAATCTCATACCGAACATTGGCCAGGCCCTCGCTGGCGCCGATGGGTTTACGTTGTGTCATGAACGGAAGGATAGCGGAACTGGAGGCATCCCGCCCGACCTGGTGAATTCCCGCGAGCGGTGGCAGGCAACCCAATGCCCCGCCGCCGCTTCCTCGAGCCGAACTCTCGTTCCGCAGATCCCCACGGCGTAGGCGCAGCGATCGCGAAACGCACAGCCCAAGCCGACTGTCGGCGACGACGCGGCGGGCTCTACGCGCGGCGGTGTGTCGGTAATCGGCGCCCCCGCAATCGACGGCGTGAGGAAGGGCTCGGCAGCACCGTGCTGAGGCGGCACCACCGGAACGGCCGCCAACAGGGCTCGGGTATAGGGATGAACGGGCGTGGTGAACAACACATCGCGCGAAGCAATCTCCACGAGCCTACCCGAATACATGACCAGAATTCGATGACTCACTTGCCTGACGACGGCGAGGTTATGACTGATGAACAGCATCGCGGTGCCGGCGTCGCGCTGCAGATCGAGCAACAAGTTGACGATCTGTCCCTGAATGGAGGCGTCCAGGGAACTGACGGGCTCATCGCAGATCAGGAGCTTGGGGCCGAGGATCATGGCCCGCGCAATGCCGATCCGCTGGCACTGGCCGCCGCTGAATTCGTGGGGATAACGGCCGATCATGTCGGCGGACAGGCCGACCCGCTCCAGCATCCCCCCGACCCGCGCTCTGCGCGTCTCTGCATTCAGGCCGGGTTCGAAAATACGCAGCGGCTCGGCGATGGTCTCCCCTACGGTCATGCGCGGATCCAAGCTCGCGAGCGGGTCCTGGAAGACGATTTGCAGGTCGCGGCGCAGTCGGCGCAGCGCCGCCGGCTCGCACGCCAGCAAATCCCGGCCGCGCCACACGACGGATCCCTTGCTCGAGCGAATCAGACGCAGGATGGCGCGGGCCAACGTCGATTTGCCGGATCCCGATTCGCCGACCAGACCCAGCGTCTCGCCGGCATGGAGATCAAAGGTCACGTCGCGCAGCACCGCGCGGCCGCCAAACTCCACGCAGAGATCCGTGACGCGCAGCAATGGGCCGTTCATGGAAACACCGGCATTCATGGCCACGCGCGCACTCATGGCGGCAACGGGAAGTGACATGCCACTCGGCGCGCGTTGCCGTTCTCGACGGCTTCACCGCCGTTCTCGGTCCCATTACCACTGCCGCTCATTGCATCGCCGGCCTCTCGAAGAAGCGGCCGCTCCGCCCGGCAGCGCTCGGCCGCGCGCGGACAGCGCGGCGCGAACGCGCATCCCTCGAGGAGGTCTCCCGGCTGCGGCGGTTGCCCGGGGAGCGTGGGCAGCCGCTCCAGACGCGGGCCCGACAGACTCGGGATGCACTTCAACAACGCGGCGGTATAGGGATGCCGCGGATGACGGAAAAGTTCGGCCGAATCGGCGCTCTCCACGATCCGGCCCGCGTACATCACGAGAATCCGGTCGGCGAGTCCCGCCACCACTCCCAGGTCATGACTGATCAGCACCAGCGCCATGCCGACTTCTTCGCGCATGGCGCGCAACAGATCGACGATCTGCGCCTGCACGGTCACGTCGAGCGCCGTGGTGGGCTCGTCGGCGATCACGAGCAAGGGTTCGCACAGCAAGCTCATGCCGATCGTCACCCGCTGACGCAATCCGCCCGACAGCTCGTGTGGATATTGAGTCAGCCGGTGCGCAGGGTCCGGCACCCGGACGCGCTCCAGCATCCGCCGCGCGGCAATGCGTGCCTCGTTCCACGACTTGCCGGCGTGGCACACCAGCACCTCGGCGAGTTGCGTGCCGATTTTCAAATGCGGGGTCAGCGAAGTCATCGGATCCTGGAATATCATGGTGAGCTTCGAGCCGCGGATTCGGTTCAGCTGCGGCGGCGGCGCTCCCAGGATTTCACCGCCCTCGAAGCGCACGCTGCCCCGGGCCGTGGCATTGCCTGCAAGCAGACCCATGGCGGCCATGAAGATCTGTGTCTTGCCGGACCCCGACTCGCCCACGATGGCGACGCACTCGCCGGCAGCCACGGCCAACGACACCTGCTGCACGGCGGGGATGTTCACGTTCCGCTGCGCGAAACCGACGCTAAGATCGTCGATTCTCAAGATGGCCGGCAATTGAGCGCTCCCAGGCAATTCAGCGCTCCTTCACGTCGAGGGCGTCGCGCAATCCGTCGCCGAAGATATTCAGGGCGAGCAGCAGCACCGCCAGAAAACCGCCGGGGACCAGCAATATCCAGGGCGCCGCCTCCATTTCTCCCGCGCCTTCGGCGATCAGAGTCCCCAGGCTCGCGTGGGGTTCCTGGATGCCCAATCCCAGAAAGCTCAAGAAGCTTTCAAACATCATGATTTGCGGGACGGTGAGCGTGGCGTAGACGACGACGGGGCCGATGACATTGGGGATCACGTGTTTGACGATGATGCGGGCGGCGCCGGCCCCGGACGCGACGGCGGCCTCGATGAATTCCCGCCGGCGAATGCTCAGGGTTTGACCGCGAACGATGCGTGCCATGGTGAGCCAACCCACCGCGCCGATCGACAGGAACAATAGATGTTCGCTGCGGCCGAAAATGACGGTCAGGAATATGACGAAGAAGATCAGCGGCAGTCCGCTCAAGATCTCGATGACTCTCATCATCACGTGATCGGTGCGTCCGCCGACGTAGCCGGCGACGGCGCCGTAGCCGATGCCCACCAACAAACTGACCGCGCTCGCGACCGCGCCCACGGCCAGCGAAACGCGCGTACCCTCGAGAGTGCGCGCGAACAGATCGCGCCCGAGCCGGTCGGTGCCGAACCAGTGCGCGCCCTGCAACGCAGGTTTCGAAGCGACGTGCAGCCAATCCAAGGTCTCGCTGCCGTTGGGATTGAACAACGGCCCGAACAGCGCGAGTGCGACCAGCCCACCCATGACGAACATCGCGCACATGGCGCCGGGATTCGATCGCAGACGGTGCAGGGCATCGTCGATGAGACTGCTCATCGCTCGAGTTTCACGCGAGGATCGAGCCACGCATACGAGAGATCCACGATGAGACCCATGACGATGAGCAAGGTCGAATAGATGATCACCATACCCAAGACCAGGGTGTAATCTCGATTGAGCGCGCCTTGCACCATGTACCGGCCGATGCCGGGCATGCCTGCGATCGACTCGACCACCAGCGAACCGGTCATGATCGAGGCCACCGCCGGCGCCAGATAACTTGCCACCGGCAGCAAGGCGGGCCGCATCGCATGGCGCAGGATCACCGTGCGCAGCGGCAGACCCTTGGCAACCGCGGTGCGGATGAAGTGGCTGCGCAACACTTCCAACATGTTGGCCCGGGTAAGACGGGCGATCACGCTGAGCGGCGCCAGCGCCAACGCGGCGACGGGCAGCACCAGGTGGCGTATCGAACCCGGTTCCCAGCCGGCCACCGGCAGCCAACGCAAATAAATGCCGAACAACAAGCCGAGAAACGGCAGGACCACGAAGGTTGGAATCGCGATGCCGACGACGGCCAGCGACATCGTGGCGTAATCGGCGGCGGAGTTGTGATGAAGCGCGGCGAAGGTGCCGATGGGAACACCCAAGATCAATGCCAGCGCCAGGGCGATCGACCCGAGCTCGAGCGTCACGGGAAATCCCTGGCCTATCAACTCCGTCACCGAGAAATCCTTATACTTGAAGGAGGGGCCGAAATCGCCGTGTGCCAACGCGCGGAGATAGCGTCCGTATTGCGTCCACACGGGTTGATCCAGGCCGTACGCACGCTGCAGGTTGGCCATGATTTCGGGCGGCAGTGTCTGCTCTTGATCGAAAGGGCCGCCGGGAGCCGCGCGGATCAGGAAAAAGGTGACGGTGACAATGATGAACAGGGCGGGCACCGCACCGGCCAGGCGGATCAGGAAGTAGCGCAGCATCCTGCTCAAGTCTATCGATTGACCGCGAGGTGGACAAGCGAAGCAGCGATCCCTACACTGAGCGCACCGAACTTGCACTGGCAATTGCACCACCGGTGCAAGCGGACCGCTCATCCGTTTTGAGGTTTCATGGAAACTACACGCCCAATCCGTGCGCTGATGCGCGGTCTCGATGCGCTGACTTTTCTGAATCTACGCGACGGCGCCACGGTGTCGGAAGTGGCCCAGGAAATTCGGCTGCCGCGCACCACCGTCTATCGAATTCTGGAGACCCTGTGCAATGCCGGTTTCGTCTTTCGCGATGCGGCGGATGACCGTTACCGGTTGACCATTCTGGTTCGCGGCCTGAGCGACGGCTTCGACGACGAGGCGTGGGTGACTCAGATCGCGAAGCCCTTCATCTACGATCTGTGCCGCGAAATCGTCTGGCCGGTCTCCATCGCCACCCTGTCCGGAACGACGATGCTGGTGCGTGAGTCCACCGATCACAGCAGCCCGCTGGCCATCGAGCGTTATTCGGCCGGGGTTCGCGCGCCGCTTCTCACGACGGCAACCGGCCGCGTTTACCTCGCGAATTCTTCCGCGCCGCAGCGCGAAACGCTCATTGAAATCTTGGCGCGTTCCAACAAGGAAGAAGACAAGCCCGCGCGCGCGCGCGCCGATCTCCAGCGCATGCTCGCCGAGATCAAGGTATCCGGCTACGCGACGACCACCCGCACGCGGCGTCTGACGGAGGAAATCAGCCTGAGCGTGCCCATCCTGCTGCACGACCGAGTGCTGGCCAGCCTCACCGTACGCTTTACCGCCTCCGCCATGCCGCTCAAGAACGGGGTCGAACGCTTCTTGCCCAAGTTGCGCCAGTGCGCCGCTAAAATCAGCGGTATGTTTTCGGAACAGCAGGCCGAGGCACGCACCAAAAGTGCCCCGGAAACCGCAGCATGAGCGCTCTTATGATAAAAGTCATCGGCCGGGGTCGCCTCGACCCCGTTTATAGTTGCGCGAAGCGCATGAGAAGAATTGCGAAGCGCATGAGAATCCGGGGTCGCCTCGACCCCGTTAATTTCGACGCGTAAGCGCCCAAGAAACAAGCACCTGGGGAGCACATACAACATGCAGAAGATCCTGGTATGCATCAAACGAGTCGTCGACTACAACGTGCGCATCCGAGTCAAACCCGACGGCAGCGGCGTGATGCTCGACGGCGTGAAAATGAGCGTGAATCCATTCGATGAAATTGCGCTCGAGGAAGCCTTGCGCATCAAGGAGCGCGGCACGAACATCGAGGTGGTCGCCGTGAGCATCGGTGTGGCCGACACTCAGCAGCAGCTGCGCACCGCCCTGGCGATGGGTGCGGATCGCGCGATCCTGGTACAGACCGATGTTGCCGTGGAACCGCTCACGGCCGCGCAAACCTTTCTGGCCGTGGCCAAGAAGGAGAATCCGGACCTGATCTTCCTGGGCAAGCAAGCCATCGACGACGACGCCAATCAAACCGGTCAAATGCTGGCCGCGATCTGGGAACGGCCGCAGGCGACCTTTGCATCGAAAATCGAGATCTCGGGAAACAAGGCGTCGGTCACCCGCGAGGTCGATGCCGGGCTTGAAACCATCGAAGTCGACCTGCCGGCGGTGGTGACCGTGGATCTGCGCTTGAACGAGCCGCGGTATGTGAAATTGCCAGACATCATGAAGGCCAAGAAGAAGCCCTTGGACGTGACATCGCTCGACGCGCTGGGCGTGAGCGCGGGCGCGCGGCTCGTGACCTTGAAGACTGAGCCGCCGGCGCAGCGCCAGAAGGGCGTGATGGTCAAGGATGTGGCGGAATTGGTTGACGTACTCAAGAAGAAGGGTTTGATCTAATGCACAAGGTACTCATTGTCGGCGAACACGACGGAAAGACGCTGAACCCCGCTACGGCGAAGTGCGTCACCTGCGCCAGCGGCATTCCGGACCGTGAGATCACGATCGCGCTATTGGGCGCGGATACCGCGGCCGTCGCCGCCCAGGCCGCGGCGCTCGCCGGGGTGAAATCGGTGCTGCGCGTGGATCGGCCCGAGAACGAACATCCGCTCGCCGCGATCTTTGCACCGCAGCTGGCGGCGCTCGCCGCCGATTACTCGCACCTCTTCGGACCGTCGACGAGCTTCGGCAAGGATCTCATGCCGCGCGTCGCGGCATTGCTCGGTGTACCGCAAGTCAGCGACTTGATGGCGGTCGAGGGACCCTATCGTTTCAAGCGGCCGACCTACGCAGGCAATGCCATCGTGACGGTGGAGGCTGATCCTGCCCGCAAGCTCATTGCCACCGTGCGGGTCGCTTCCTTCGAAGCCGCGCCGGCGGGCGGCAGCGGCGCCGTCGAATCCAAGACAGTCTCCGCCACCCTGCCCTCGCATACGCGGTACGTCGGCGCCAAAAGCGGCTCGACCGATCGTCCCGATCTGCAGACGGCCGCGCGCGTCGTGTCCG
>WNFQ01000301.1_pt1 | contig 31219 bp, 22 predicted proteins | sample 5400171 | NCBI WGS metagenome assembly WNFQ01 (sample SAMN13153356, study PRJNA577476) | soil metagenome | isolation source: 20 cm soil under Madrone tree | place: USA:California | collected 2016-06-14
AGCAGGCAAACAGTGCTGTAGAATTTCTCGAGTTTTCCTTCGATAATCTTCACCGCAACGCCGTCGGGTTTACCCGTTACCTGAGCTTTGTAAATCTCTCGTTCAGCCTCGATCAAATTACCTGGAACATCCGCGCGGCTAACGTAGAGCGGATGCGCTGCGGCAATATGCAGCGTGATGTCTTTCACGAACTCGCGGAAATTCTCATTCCGTGCCACAAAATCGGTCTCGCAGTTCACCTCTACAAGCACGCCGACCTTGCCCTGCAAATGAATGTAGGAAGCGACGATGCCTTCTTTCGTTGCGCGCGCCGCCTTTTTACCAGCGCTGGCGATGCCTTTGGTCCGCAAAATCGTCTCCGCTTTGGCGAGATCACCGCTGCTTTCGACAAGAGCGCGCTTGCAATCCATAAACCCTGCGTTGGTTTTTTCACGGAGCTGCTTAACGAGTTGAGGATCGATTTCAGTTGCTGCTTTCATTGAGCGTTGGGCGTTCGACGTTCGGCGTTGGATGTTTTCTTCCGCCTACGCTGAAACGCCGGCCATTTCGACCTGCTCGCGAATGCGCGCTTCGTTGCTTGCCGAAACAATGGCATCCACCAGCTTTTGCAAAATCACACGGATAGCGCGAATCGCATCGTCATTGCCGGCGATTGGATAATCAATGAGCTCGGGGTCCGCGTTAGTATCCACGATCGCGACCACTGGAATACCCAGACGTCGCGCCTCATTGACTGCGTTTTGCTCGCGGATCGTGTCGATCACCACCAGGGCATCGGGCAGCTGCGACATTTCGAGGATACCCTCGAGATTGCGCCGGAGCTTCGCGGCCTCGCGGTTAAGCGCAGCCAATTCCTGCTTTCCCATTTTCTTGTATTCGGGCGACTTCTCGATCTCTTCGATGTATTTCAATCGCCCAATGCTTTTGCGAATCGTAGCGAGATTAGTCAATGTGCCGCCGAGCCAGCGTTGGTTCACGTAAAATTGTCCGCAAGCTACTGCAGCCTCCTTTATTGCTTCCTGCGCCTGCTTCTTGCAGCCGACGAATAAGATCTTGCCGCCGCGGCGCGCGACGTCCTGGAGAAATTCTGTCGCCCTCCGAAGTTGAAGGACAGTCTCGTCCAAATTGATGATGTAAATCTGATTGCGCTGTTCAAAGATAAAAGGCTTCATCTTTGGATTCCAACGCTTCGTCTGGTGTCCAAAATGGACGCCAGCTTCCAATAATTCAGGTACTAATTCTGTCGTGTCTGCCATAAGAGAAATTCCCGAGGGCGGGAGCTTTCAGAGCGGGAGCGTGAAGATGCTACAGCACAGGCGGGTGCGCAACTTGAAATTGGACTGTGTTTTCGCTCAGTCTAAAGCTGCTTAAGGGCGATGGCCGTCGATCGCGAAAAGCCGCCAATTCGGGTGCCTCATGCGCTAAAACTCAAATCCGACTCTCAGCCGCACATAGTATTTCTCGTGCTCGTCACCGAAAATGTAACCGTCGTGCGCGGCGAACTCTTTATTCTCGTGGCTGAAAGCCTGACCGATCGGCAGTTGATGTAGGAATCCGAGTGTGGCCCACCAACGTTCGCCTCCGTAGTGGATGGTTGGACCGATGAAATACGCCGAGTGCTCATGCACTGTGGCATCGGCAAATTCGTGATGATTCCAAAATTCCAATCCCGCTGAACAATTGCGTATGAAGCGGTAGGAAACTCCGGTGAACCATTCGAAGACGCTGTCGCGCTCGTAGCCGCCTTCGTCCGCTTTTTCGAATTCCAACTCGTAATTAATGTTCAGCGCCCAAACGAGCCGCTCCTCGAACCAATTCTTTTGGAGTATGACTTTCCATTCCAGTTCTTTCTCGTCATCTCCGATTGTTGGCTCGAAATACATCGCGAGACCGATCGGATCTTTGTTGGGACTCAAAAGCCGGTAAATCCCTTCGAACGAAACGGATTCGAAACGATAATCGTCGAATGGCGTCGCTGGATTGTGGTTGGCGCGCACGTCCTCGCCGGCGGTTTTGTAACGGCCGGGCAAACGGCTCCCGCGATGCGCCGGATCTTCGGCCGGGACATCGCTGTTCGCATAGACATAGCGATGGTTAAGATAGAGCGCGATTTGAAAATTATCGGTCAGGCCATATTCGAATTCTTCTCGAAAATCGATGACGTTGTAGTTGCCATGCTCTTTTTCCCAGCGCCCTGTAACCCATTGCTCGAATTCAACCTCCCCTTTTGACGCAATATCAGTCGTGTAAGTCCATGCGAAGACCGCCGCGTGTGACCGCGCAGCGGAAGCGCAAAATAAAACTGCAGCCGCAAAAGCTGATCTGAATTTCATCGCGACGATGCATAGCATCCCGCGAGAAAATCTGCTGCCGGGCGGTTGCTAATTTTTGGCGCTGAATTGCAGCGCCATCGGGCAGGGCGTCAGACTAGCGCGTCGCGGCTAACTGGAGGTTCGCGAGCGCTTGTCCGCGTATCTCGCCAAGATCCAGCAGAGATCAGAAAGACGGTTTAGGTAACGCAAAATCTCCGGGTTAAAATCTTTCTCCTCAGTACAGAATTCGGCGATGTGCCGCTCTGCGCGGCGGCATGTTGCCCGCGCAAAATCGAGAGCCGCAGAAACCGCAGTTTCGCCCGGGATCACCCAGTCTTTCGGATACAGCGATTTGTCCTTCTCAAGATCGAGAATGACTGCTGTAATCCGGTCCACCATCGCCGGTGTGGTAAGATGAAACCCGTCTTTGACATAACGTTCGCGATCGTCTGCCGCCGTTGCCAGCTCACCCATGACGACAATCAAATCTTTTTGCGCGGCGAAGATTTGGTCTGAAAGAAATTTGTCCGTCGAAATCGATCTCGCGAGGCCAAGGGCGGCGGTCAGCTCATCGATACACCCATAAGCATCGACACGCGGATCGGCTTTCGACACGCGACGCCCGTACATCAGCGATGTTTCGCCCTTGTCGCCTGTTTTGGTTACGATCGACACGCCAACAGTTGAGAGTTGAATGTTGAGTGTTGAGAGTTTCAAACACTCTCAGCTCTCACCTAAGGACTACGAACTTCGGTTAGCCGATCGCCGGCTGAGGCTCGGGTTCTTCCATCACCGGAGCGCCAATCGGCTCGCCTTTTTCGACTAGCTTGATCTGGCGATGGTCGGGGAACCCGGTCCCCGCCGGGATCAAATGACCCATGATCACGTTTTCCTTGAAGCCACGCAGCTTATCGACCTTGCCGAGCGTAGCCGCTTCAGTGAGGACGCGGGTGGTGTCCTGGAACGACGCGGCAGAAATAAAGCTATCCGTTTCCAACGAAGCTTTCGTGATTCCGAGCAGCACGGGAACGGCTTCCGCCGGTTTGCCGCCTTTCTCGACCACCTTCCTGTTTTCTTCTTCGAAGTCGAGTTTGTCGACCTGATCACCCCAAAGTAGCGATGTATCCCCCGGATCCGTGATCTTCACCTTGCGCAACATCTGGCGCACGATGATCTCGATGTGCTTGTCATTGATCTCCACGCCTTGCAATCGATAGACTTCCTGCACTTCGTTCACCAAGTGCTCCTGCAATTCCTGCGGACCGCACACTTCCAAAATCTCGTGCGGCACGATTGGGCCTTCGGTGAGTTGCTGACCTTTCTTCACGAAATCGCCTTTGAACACGATGATGTGCTTGGTGAGCGGGATCAGATGCTCTTCCTCGGTTCCGGTGTCGGAATCTTTCAAGATCAGGCGACGTTTGCCGCGGACGGTTCCGCCCATTTCGGTAACAATGCCATCGATCTTGGCAATCTCAGCCGCGTCCTTCGGCCGACGAGCTTCGAATAATTCGGCCACCCGCGGCAGACCGCCCGTGATATCCTTTGTTTTCGCGATTTTGCGCGGTGTTTTCGCCAGTAACGCGCCAGCGCGCACTTTCTGACCTTCCTCGACGATGACGTGGGCGCCAGCAGGGATAGAGTAACTCGCAAGCACTTCTTTCTTGTCATCCACAATGACGATCTGCGGGTGCAAATCCTCCTTGTGCTCAATGATCACAGTACCCATCAGGCCGGTCGCTTCATCGACGTCGCGTTTAATCGTAACGCCCGCGATCATATCGCGGAATTCGATCTTGCCGGCGTGTTCGGTGAGAATCGGCACGTTGTAAGGATCCCACTGCACAAACGTCTCGCCCTTCTTAACTGTGGCTCCGTCGCCTTTGGAGATCATTGAACCGACCACCACGTTGTAACGCTCAAGCTCACGGCCTTCGGCGTTATGCACACTGATAGAGCCGTTCTTGTTCAGAACAATCCAGCTACCGTCGAGCGCCTGCACAGTGCGCAGATCGTTAAAGCGTACGGCGCCATCGTTCTTCGCTTTGATGATTGGTTGCTTGAAAGTTTGGCTGGCAGTGCCGCCAATGTGGAACGTGCGCATCGTCAATTGCGTTCCGGGCTCGCCGATGGATTGAGCGGCAATAATACCCACAGCTTCGCCGAGCTTAACGAACTGACCGGTCGCGAGGTTGCGTCCATAACACATCGCGCATACGCCGCGGCCGCACTCGCAGGTAAGAACTGAACGAATCTTCAAGCTTTCTACGCCCACCCGCTGCAGGTCTGCGGCAATTTTTTCATCAATGAATTGGTTTGCCTTGACGATTTTTTTCTTTTTATCAACCGGGTCCGGAATGGTCTCGCAACTGACGCGTCCAATGATGCGCTGACCGAGATCGACGACTTCCTCATCGCCTTCGTAAATCGAGCGCACGACGATGCCGTTTACCGTGCCGCAGTCTTGCTCATTGATGATCACGTCCTGTGCCGCGTCCACCAGCTTGCGAGTCAGATAGCCGGAGTCCGCAGTCTTAAGCGCTGTGTCGGCAAGACCTTTGCGAGCGCCGTGAGTAGAAATAAAATATTCGAGCACACTGAGTCCTTCGCGGAAATTCGAGGTGATCGGGCGCTCAATGATTTCGCCTGAAGGTTTGGCCATCAAACCGCGCATGCCGGCCAGCTGACGCACCTGCTGGCGATTTCCGCGCGCGCCGGAATCGACCATCAGATAGACTGGGTTCAACTCTTTACGCCCCTCGTTGTGCTCCAGGGTGCGGAACATCACGCTCGAAATTTCATCCCCGGCGTGCGTCCAAATGTCGATGATCTTGTTGTAGCGCTCGCCGTCGGTGATGATGCCCCTGCGATATTGCTGCTCCACTTGCCGAATCTGCTTGTAAGCGTTTTCCAGCTCCGTCTGTTTCTCTTTCGGAATGATCATGTCCGAAATTCCAATTGAGATACCGGCCTTCGTTGCTTCGGCGAAACCGAGCTCCTTCAGCTTGTCCAATGTGGCGACTGTCTCCGTCGGGCCAGCGATTTGGTAGCAGCGCCAGATGATATCGCTGAGCTGTTTTTTACCAGCAGCCTTGTTGAAAAATCCGAGCTGGTTGGGCCAAATCTCATTGAAAATAACGCGGCCCGGCGTGGTCTCGATAACTTTCGCCTCAGCATTTCCGAAGATGGTTCGCCTGCCAAAATCCGGATTCTTGATGCGAACGCGGTCGTGTGTATGCACGGTGCCTTCTGCCTTTGCAAATTCCACTTCGGCTGCGTCGGCAAAGAGCGGGAGCCGGTGGCCATCTTTACTCTGACCTCGGGGATTTTGCGTGAGGTAATAACAACCCAGCGTGATGTCTTGGGAAGGCGTAGTGATCGGCTTGCCGCTCGACGGGGAGAATATGTTGTTCGGGGCGAGCATGAGCATGCGCGCCTCCATCTGGGCCTCGACAGAGAGCGGCACATGCACCGCCATCTGGTCTCCGTCGAAGTCCGCGTTGTACGCAGTACACACCAGCGGATGAATCCGAATGGCTTCGCCCTCGATCAACTGTGGTTCGAAAGCCTGAATTGACAATCGATGCAGAGTGGGCGCGCGGTTCAGCAACACCGGGTGGCCCTTGGTGACTTCTTCGAGAATGTCCCAGACTTCTGGCGTCTGGCGCTCGATCATCTTTTTCGCGCTGCGCACGGTGTGCACGTACCCGAGATCTTTCAGGCGCCGAATGATAAACGGCTCGAAAAGCACTAGTGCCATCTTCTTCGGCAAACCGCATTGATGCAGCTTCAGCTCCGGACCGATGACAATAACAGAACGCCCCGAGTAATCGACGCGTTTGCCGAGGAGGTTTTGGCGGAAACGGCCGCCCTTGCCCTTGAGCATATCGCTCAGCGATTTCAGCGGCCGATTACCCGCGCCTGTAACGGCGCGACCATGCCTGCCGTTGTCGAACAAAGCGTCCACGGCCTCCTGGAGCATTCGCTTTTCGTTTCGAATGATGACGTCCGGCGTCTTGAGCAGAAGCAGGTTTTTGAGTCGGTTGTTGCGATTGATCACCCTGCGATAAAGATCGTTCAGGTCCGAGGTCGCGAAACGCCCGCCTTCGAGCGGAACCAAGGGACGCAAATCCGGCGGAATCACCGGCAGCACATCCAGAATCATCCACTCGGGGCGCGCGTGCGAATTCTGAAAGCCTTGAACGAGCTTGAGACGCTTGGCCAGTTTCTTGCGAATCTGTTTGCTCTTTGTGGCGCCCATCGCTTTCTCCAGCTCTTTGTTGAGCTTGTTAAGGTCGATCTCGGCCAGAAGCTTCCTGATCGCCTCGGCGCCCATGCCGGCAACGAAATCTTCGCCATATTGCTCCTGCGCCTCGCGGTACTCGACTTCGTTGAGCAACTGTGTCTTCTGCAACGGCGTTTTGCCGGGATCAATAACGATGTAATCCTCGTAATAAATAACGCGCTCCAGCTGGCGTGCGCTCATATCGAGCATGAGCCCGATGCGCGACGGCATGCACTTGTAAAACCAAATGTGCGAGACCGGCACTGCCAATTCGATGTGTCCCATGCGTTCACGACGTACGCGCGCCAGGGTGACTTCGACGCCGCAGCGATCACAGATCACTCCCTTGTGTTTGATGCGCTTGTATTTTCCGCACGAGCACTCCCAATCCCGTGTCGGACCAAAAATACGTTCGCAGAAAAGGCCGCCCTTCTCCGGCTTGAACGTGCGGTAATTGATCGTCTCAGGATTTTTGACTTCGCCTTTGCTCCACGACCGCATCGTGTCGCTGGAGGCAACACCGATCGCAACTTGATCAAAACCCACGGGGCGCTCTTCGCCCACTAACTCACGCCAGGAATGTTCGTTCATGATTTTCTCAACTAATTGTGATTCTAAAAATTATCCGACCGCCTCCAGAAAGCTGGGCGCCTGCCCGCCGACCTTCACGTCGAGACCAAGGCTCTGCATTTCTTTGATCAAAACGTTGAACGATTCGGGTGTACCGGCTTCCAGCGAGTTGTCTCCTTTAACGATTGACTCGTAGATGCGGGTCCGGCCTTGCACGTCGTCGGATTTAACAGTCAGCAATTCCTGCAAAGTGTAAGCGGCGCCGTAGGCCTCAAGAGCCCAGACCTCCATCTCACCAAAGCGTTGGCCACCATATTGCGCTTTGCCACCAAGCGGCTGCTGAGTAACAAGCGAATACGGTCCAACGGCCCGGGCGTGGATTTTGTCCGCCACCAGGTGACCGAGTTTCATCATGTAGATGTAGCCAACCACCACTTCCTGATCGAACGGATCGCCAGTGCGTCCATCGAAGAGCCGCGCTTTACCGCTTTCCTTCACCCAGGTGAAGCCCTCCTTCTTTGTGGCATCGTGCAAATATTCCCGGATCTGTTTTTCCTTAATTCCGTCGAACACCGGAGTCGCGACCTTGAATCCGAGCGCCTTCGCGGCAACGCCCAAGTGTGTTTCCAAAACTTGTCCCACATTCATACGGCTGGGAACGCCCAACGGGTTAAGCACAATTTCAACCGGCGTTCCGTCTGCGAGGAAAGGCATGTCTTCCTCGGGCACGATCCGGGCCACAACGCCTTTGTTGCCGTGGCGGCCAGCCATCTTATCGCCGACACTCAGCTTGCGCTTACTCGCGATGTAAACCTTAACCTGCTTGATGATTCCCGGATCAATGTCGTCTCCGCTCTCTACACGGTCTGTCGCGCGATCGCGTTCGAGTTCCAGCTCCGCGAACTTGTGCTCATACGACCCAATGATTTCGCGAATCCTGTTGCGGATCGGACTTGGATCGATCTCGATGTGATCATGTGCCATCGCCAGCTTTCGCAAGAGTGTCTTGGTGATTTTACGATTGGCTGGAATAATGATTTCACCGTTCTTGGCGTTTACGACGTCGAGAGGGACTTTTTCCCCTAGCAGGACATTCGAAAGCGAATCGGTCAATTGTTCAATCAGCGCCTCTTTCTTGCGCTTGTGTTCCTCACTGATCGTTTTGAGCTGTCGCCTCGTTTCCGCCGGCGTGAGTTTTTCGCGTGAAACTTCGCGACGGGATGAGACCTTTACATCCATCACAATCCCATAGGTGCCGGAGGGAACGGTAAGCGACGTATCTTTCACGTCCGCTGCTTTCTCGCCAAAGATCGCGCGAAGCAGGCGTTCTTCCGGGGCCAATTCTGTCTCGCTTTTCGGCGTAATTTTGCCCACCAAAATGTCGCCAGGTTTTACTTCCGCTCCGATCCGCACTACGCCGTCCGGGCCCAGATTGCGCAAAGCTTCTTCGCTAACGTTGGGAATATCCCGCGTAATTTCTTCCGGCCCGAGCTTGGTATCGCGCGCGCCGATCTCGAATTCATCGATGTGGATGGAGGTGTAAACGTCTTCCTTCACGACCTTTTCGGAGATCATGATCGCGTCTTCGAAGTTGTATCCGTTCCAAGGCATGAACGCGACGAGCACATTGCGTCCCAGCGCCAGCTCGCCGTGATCGGTGTTGGGGCCGTCAGCGATGACTTGGCCCCGTTTCACGTGCTGGCCTTTCCGCACGATCGGCTTCTGGTTCACACACGTGCCGGCGTTCGAGCGCATGAATTTGCGGAGCTCGTAGACGTGAATTCCAGCTTCCCCGTCGGTCTTAAGTTTCCTTTTGCTCTCGGGCAGGTGACCATCCTTTGTGATGATGATCTGGTCCGCTGTGACCGATGCGACTTTGCCGCTGTCGACTGCCAGCACAACGGCATGAGAATCTCGCGCGACTTTTTCCTCCAGGCCGGTGCCTACGAACGGCGCCTCGGAAACGATCAGCGGCACACCTTGACGTTGCATGTTGGAACCCATGAGCGCTCGGTTCGCGTCGTCGTGTTCGAGAAAGGGAATGAGACCGGCTGCCACTGAAACGAGCTGTTTCGGCGACACGTCCATGTAATTCACTTTGGCGGGATCGACTTCCAGAAAGTCGCCACGGTAACGCACAGAGACCTTTTCCCCGGTGAAATGTCCACGTCCGTCAATCGGCGCATTGGCTTGTGCCACGAGGAAATTCTCTTCGCGATCTGCCGTAAGATATTCGACCTCGTCCGTTACGCGGCCTTTTTCCACCTTGCGATATGGCGTCTCGATAAAACCAAACTCGTTGATGCGCGCAAACGTGCTCATCGAGCTGATTAACCCGATGTTTGGACCTTCCGGCGTCTCGATCGGACAAATCCGCCCGTAATGTGAAGGATGAACATCGCGCACTTCGAATCCGGCACGCTCCCGGCTCAGACCTCCAGGACCGAGAGCCGACAATCGTCGCTTATGCGTCAATTCTGCCAGCGGATTTGTTTGATCCATGAATTGTGAAAGCTGCGAACGGCCAAAGAAATCGCGGATCACCGCGCTGAGCGCCTTTGGATTAATCAGCTTCTGCGGAGTCATTCCGTCGACGTTGATGTCGAACAGTGTCATGCGCTCTTTGACCAGCCGCTCGGTGCGGGCAAGACCGACACGGCATTGGTTCGCCAGCAATTCGCCCACCGTGCGCACACGGCGGCTCCCCAGATGATCGATGTCGTCAAGCGTACCCTCGCCGCGCCGCAAATTAATCAAATACTTGATCGCCGCGATAAAGTCTTTGTCGGTCAAGATACGCTCGGTCGGATCGACGTTGATTCCCAGTTTCTGATTGATTTTGTAACGGCCGACGCGCCCAAGATCATATTTCTTGGGATCGAAAAAGAGTCTTTTGAGCAACGCCCTAGCGTTGGCAACCGTAGGCGGATCGCCCGGGCGAAGGCGCCGATAGATATCCTTGAGCGCTTCTTCCTGGTCGTGTGCCGGATCTTTTCTAAGCGCCTTCACGATTGTGTCATCATTCGAAATGTCGATTACTTTCACCTCGTGAATCTTGAGCGCCATGATCTGGCGGACAGTCGCCAGAGTGAGCGGTTCAAATGCGCGAGCGACTGTCACTTCACCGTCACGGATTTCCGCGGTCAGCACCTTGGTGGCTAGTTTCTCTTCATCGAGTTTGTCGCTCAGCTTTAGGGTCTCGATATTGTAAAACAGCTTGATGACTTCTTCATCCGAGCCGTAACCAAGCGCGCGCAGGAACGTGGTGGCGAGAAATTTTCTACGCCGCTTCCGTCGATCGAGATAAATGTAAAGAAGATCAGCGGTGTCGAATTGCACCTCAATCCACGAACCCCGGTCAGGAATGATCCGGAAACTGTACAGGACCTTACCGTTGACGTGAACGGTTGACTCGAACGCAATGCCAGGAGAGCGGTGAAGCTGGCTCACTACTACCCGCTCCGCGCCATTAATGACGAAAGTGCCCTGAGGCGTCATGAGCGGGATCTCGCCCATGTAAACCTTTTCCTCCTTCGTGCCTTTTTCTTCTCGCAGTTGGAACGTGACATGCAACGGCGCGCTGTAGGTCTGCCCTTCGCGCTGTGCCTCCAAGGCGGTCAATTTCGGCTCGCCGATGTCATAGTGACTAAAATCGAGCACCGCTTTCTCATCGTAGCTTTCGATTGGGAAAACCTCTTTGAAAACAGCCTGAAGCCCCTGATTTTTTCGCTTTCCGTACGGGACATCCTTCTGAAGGAAATCGACGTATGAATTGGCCTGAACCTCAATCAGATTTGGGGGTTCGATGCCTTCCTTAATGCTTCCAAAGTAGATGCGTTCCGACATAATCAGTATCAAGAGCTAAAACCTCGCAGCGACCACACCAAAATCGCGGGTCGATGCGGGCGAGATATTACCAGTTCAGCGACGAGCGAGGTGCACAAAAATGGCATCAAAACAGCGGCCTGTCAAATTGACAACCCCTGTTTTGCTGCCAGTAACGTGTTTTGCCTTTTAGCGCCGGGTTAAAAATACGTCTGCCTAGCTTTAACCAACTCTCACCGTAACCCCGATTCGCCGCGGTGCAAGTACTTCCTTCCACCGCAGGCGCTCGGGATTGGGCTAATTATTTAATTTCGACCTTTGCACCGGCAGCCTCGATCTTTTTCTTGATGTCGTCCGCCTCCTGCTTTGTCACGCCTTCCTTAATGGTTTTGGGGGCTCCTTCGACTAACGCCTTCGCATCGGCAAGGCCAAGTCCCGGCACTGCGCCACGGACCTCTTTGATCACCGCAATCTTGTTGGCGCCCATTTCTTGCAGGATCACGTCAAACGTAGTTTTCTCCTCCGCGGCGGGAGCTGCTGCTCCGCCAGGCGCGCCAGCTGCTGCGGGACCGGCTGCGAGTGCTACCGGTGCGGCCGCGCTAACACCCCATTTTTCTTCAAGCTGTTTGACCAATCCAGCAATCTCCAGCACGGACAGGTTGCTGAGCTGTTCCACCAATTTGTCTGTATCTGCCATTTTGTTTTCCTCCAATTGCCGCCTCCGAAAGCCTTCGGAAAATTAAGACCGGTAGCCACCAGCCCGGACAGTTTCGTTTCACTTCCCATCCCGCCAGTGCGAGCGGAAAATTTGTAAATTTACGACGCCACTTGCGGCGATGCGCCCTCCTTTTCTGCTTTCGCGTTCAGCAACCGCGCTAATGCTGCGCCAGGTTCATTTAGAAGCCGAACCAGGCGCGTTGCCGGCGAAAGAAGCAGTCCCAGCAACTGCGCCTGCAAAGTTTCGCGCGACGGCAATTCCGCCAGTGTGTCCAATTCCGCTGTGGAAAGAACCGCCCGATCAACAAAACCAATCTTGAGCGCCGCAATTTTAAATTCGGTCGCAAAGGTCTTGAAGATTTTCGCTATGGGTGCCACATCCTTTTCCCCTGTGACAACTGCCGTCTGGCCGATCAACTGATCACTGACATCGGGAAAACCGGAATCGGCGATGGCGCGCTTTAGGAAACTGTTTTTGACCACGTGAATTTCCGCGCCTGTGGGGGCCAGCCGGTTCCGCAATTCGCTGAAATCAGTGACCTTCATGTGCTGATAATCCGTCACCAACACGAAAGGCGAGGTTTTCAATCTATCGGACAAATCTGCAACGATGCTGGTTTTTTCTGCGCGCATTTATTTTCGATGTTGAGTGCTTAACCCTAAATATTCAAATACGGCGCCGGATCGACTCGGACTCCCGGCGACATAGTCGCACTGATTGTCACCCCTTCAAGGTAGCGACCTTTCGCTGTCGCCGGACGGGCCCGCACAACGGCGTCGATCACCGCATTTCCATTTTCCACCAGCGCGTTTTCTTCGAACGAAAATTTCCCAACCGGCACCGCCACGTTGCCGTTCTTATCAAGCTTGAATTCCACACGACCGGCCTTCACTTCCTGCACAGCTTTAGCAGTGTCGTCAGTCACCGTTCCGGTTCTGGGGTTAGGCATCAGCCCGCGCGGTCCCAGCACCTTCCCAAGCTTCCGGACATCCGCCATTGCCGCAGGCGTTGCAATTGCCACATCAAAATCCTGAAAACCTCCCTGGCATTTCTCAATCAGGTCTTTCATCCCGACAAATTCCGCGCCAGCTTCTTTGGCCGCCTTCGCCGCCTCCCCCTCTGCGAAAACAAGCACGCGTACCTGTTTTCCACTGCCGTGCGGGAGCGGGCAGGTCCCGCGCACCATTTGATCAGATTGCTTCGGATCAACTCCCAGCCGAAACGAAACCGTTATCGTCTGGTCAAATTTTGTGGGCGGAAACTTCTTCAGGGTCGAGACAGCATCGGGAAGGCTGTACGTCTTGCCTCGATCGACCTGTTCAGCCGCTGCGCGATAACGTTTGCTTCGATTCGTTTGCATTTTTTGTGCAGTTCAAATGCCCGGTTACCTGGAACAGCAACGAGGCTCCTGCTTAACAATCCGTCCGCCTCAATCCGGCGAGCGGACACGGAATTTAGCGGCGATCTTCGCCTTGTCAAAGCCTTAGACCAATCAATCGCAACCGGCGCGTCAATCGACTGGGGCTGCGACGTCTGGCTGCGTTGTCGATTCGGCCGTTCCTTGCGCTGTCGGCGGGCCCCGCCTGATAATTTTGCCCTCCTTCATCACGAACAAAACGCGCTCGGTTGCAGTGATATCGGAAGTCGGATCGCCCGGCATAGCAATCACATCGGCCAGTTTCCCTTTTTCGAGCGTGCCCACTTTCTGCCCGATCCCGAGAAGCTCGGCGTCGTTTGCAGTCGCGCATTTCAATGCGTCGATTGGTGTCATTCCGAGATCGACCATTACTTTGAATTCTTTTGCGTTTTGCCCGTGCGGAAAAACTGCCGCGTCCGTTCCAAATGAAATCTTCACGCCAATCTTCACTGCATTGCGGAACATATCTGAGCGCGCTGCTGCTGCGGCTTTGGCTTTGGCCTGTAATGCCGGCGGGTAATTGTCGATCTTGCTCATGATCCATTCAGTGGCCATGAGCGTGGGCGTGAGAAATGTTCCCTTTCTTTTCATCATCGTCAGCGTTTCTGGTTTCATAAAAGAACCGTGTTCAATCGAATCAACTCCCGCCTCAATCGCCTCGTGCGCGGCCTGATCGCCGTGACAATGCACAGCCACTTTTTTGCGTAAGCGATGCGATTCGTCGACCAGCGCAGCCATTTCAGCCGGCGTCAATTGCGGAGTGTCGACTTCGTCGGCGAGTGAAAGTACGCCGCCGGAGACTGCCGCCTTGATCACATCCGCGCCATTCTTCACCTCAAACCGCACCGCCTTTCGAATTTCGTCAGGGCCGTCCGCAATCCCGTCTGTGTAGTCCGGCTCGCGTCCAAAAAGAAAATCGCGAAACCCGCTTGTGGGATCGAAATGTCCGCCTGTGGCGCCGATGCCTTTCGTCGCGACCAGCATACGCGGGCCGACAATCACGCCTTTGTTGATCGAATTGCGTAGCGCGACATCTACGAACTCGCGGCTGCCGACGAAGCGGCTTCCAAGATCACGCACGGTAGTGAAGCCCGCTTCTACAGTGGCGCGCGCGTGCGCCGTGGCAATGATCGCCTGCTCGGAAACATTGAGGTCGACCTCTTTTAGCCGGCGCAGATTGTAATCTCCGGAGAAATCAAGCGTCAGATGCGTGTGCGCGTCCATGAAACCAGGCGAAACCGTCGCGTCGCCGAGGTCGATGATCTGCGCGCCGTTTGGGATCGGCAAATTGCTTCCTGCATCGGCAATTTTGTCGCCCTGTATGATAACGATGGCATTTTGAACCAGGGCGTTCGATTTGCCGTCGAACATTCGCGCGGCCTTGAGCGCGATTGGCTGATCGGCCGCGTGCGCCGAGACGTCGAAAAACAGGAAAAGTAGAAAAATACCAAGCGTGAGTCTCATCCCGCTCGTTTAGAAGCGATGTGGGACGCTGGCAAGAAAGGAATGCGCAAATGTCGCAGGCTAGTTGTTGAATTCAGCGCTAAGGTTTGCGCAGTTTCGCCTCGCTTTCCGCCAGTCCTTCTTGCGCCGCAGCGAGGCTGGGATCGAGTGCGAGCACCTCTCTAAATGCAACAATCGCGCGCTCGTGCTGATTGAACAAGGCGAGATAACGCCCCCGGTTGATTAACATGCTGGTATAAACCGGTAAGACCTTCAGGTTGATCACGTCATCCTTCTCAAACCGCACCGTCCCATCAGCCAGACCTCGCGTCTGCAGGTGCGGGTCTGGCGAATCGTGAAAACTCTGGTCATTCGTGAGGTTAAAAACGAGGCCTTGCGGGACAAGTTGATAGTTTTGATTGATCCATTTAGCGAGTTCAGCGTTGGTTCCCTCGGGAAAAAGCAAGTCGCGCGTAATGTACACCGGCCCAACCCTGTTCTCGTTCATCACAATCGACCGAAGCATCTCGAAGAATGCCGCGCTAATCCTTTGAGTAAGCAACTGATCGCTGGCGAAAGCCCCTGGATCGCGCTCCCATTGTTTGAGAATCTCAACAAAGGCATCAATGTTCTCGCGTGACCGCTCGAACAACCCAGGATAGGCGTGTCTTAGATAATCGAAGTACCACGAACGACGCAGCAGATTAACGTCCACAACTTTTGCGTCGCGACGGCGCCCTTCCACTTCCTGTGTATAGAACATCGGGGACACGACCTGCCAGTCTTGTGTAAGCAAAAGCCCATTGGGCGCGATCGTGCTGAGCAGATTTTCAACGTAATCGTGTGCGATAAAATAATGCCTGCGATTGTTAAACGGCCAGTTCGCTCCGAGCGCCGTTGCAGATGTCAGGAGAACAGCAATTGCAGCGACCCCGTACGACCGTGTCAATGGCACGGATTTCGAAGTAGTCGTCTGGATTAGCCAACGGATGCCGAAACCGGCAGCGATCGCGATGGAAATAAATGCAGGTAAATAGTAGGCGTCTTTGTCTTCGGCGATTTCGTACATGAGGGCGTAACCCAAATCGGCGATTACCAATAACAACAACAACCAAAAAGTCGTGCGATCGCGTTTGTAGGCACCGACGAATCCGGCAAAAGCTATAACGAGCGGCAAAGGAAGCCATGCAGGCTCGAATTCGCGCAGGAGCATTCTGCAAAATTCAAGAAACTGCGTTCCTATCAGCGATGGACTGAAGGAGAGGAACACGCGATATTGGCGACCGGTGATGTGCCACCAAATTTCTTGCAGCGAACGTGGATTGCCCCAGTTGATCACAGGCGAGCGCGAGGCTGCAAAAGGCAAATAGGCATAAACAGCAACCAAAGCGCCTATCGAAATCAGCGCCGCATACACTAGTCGTCGGCTCGTAAAAAATTTCAGGCCTTCTGTCCTGTAAACGAGAACCCCGAGAGCCGGAAGGATTAGCCCCACCGTCACGTGATGAACGCCCAGCGCCAACCCAAATACCGCCGCCGCGGCGTAAAGCAAAGCATCGTGGATCGTCACCGCCTCTCGTGTGTCCCTTTGGTTCGTAACGATGCGCCGTCGCCACCTCAGCATTAGAAACAAAACAATGAGGACCAGCAGCGTGTTGAGAGTATAAACTTCCGCGATGGTCGCGTACGTCCAAAGCGTGCGGGAGAATGCCAGGAGCAAGCCCGACCCCAGCGCAGGCGCGCAGATCAAAACTAGGCCGACGCGCGGACGGTCAGTGTTTTTCTTTTGCTGCGCGCCTCTCTTCTTACACGTGCGGAGATATGAAGTGGTAATCATTAACTCCGCCACAACCAAAGTGAGCATTGCTGACGCGAGGGCCGCGAAAAGAGCGGACGAAAAATTGATACGCATCGCAACGTTTCCCAACGGCACGAGTGATGCGAGATGAGCTAGAATCACCCAGAGGGGAAAGCCTGGCGGATGCGCGACGCCGAATCCTTGAGCGACCACGATCAATTCGCCGCTGTCGGTAAGCGTGACCGTGGGAGCGAGTGTCCAACTATAAAGAAGAAGCGCGATGAGAAATACAATGCCGGCGCAGAGCAACTCCACTCGCGACAAACGAACTGTGTCGAAATTGTTTGTCTGCCGCTCGACTTCGGTGGCCTGCATCGGACGCATCGTCCGATTCCGCGTATTGCGATTCTGAGATCGGTTGTTCTTTAAACGGCCGCGAGCCATGGGCCTAACGGTCTCGCAAACTCGTTTCTCTGCAAACCATGAACGCGAGGCAGCGACGCAGCGCACTCCAACTTCGAAAGCTTTCGCGAGTCCAAGGCACTTCGCTCTAAATCCCCAAGAGCCGCGCTCTGCCCTGCGCAAGCTCGCCCGGGACGAGTCCATCCGACTGGCGGAATTTGGAAACGCGCACGCGTCGCCGCATGAAAGAACCTTGTTTCCGTCGAGGTGCTTCGGTTCAATAGCCGGGAAATGAAATTGTGGATCTCGGCTGGCATAATCTGCATCGCGTTCGCCAGCAATATCAGTGCGCAATCTCCAACTCCAGCGCCATCGCCATCGCAACCGCCGGCAGATTACGATCTCCGATGGGGCGTTAAAATTCCGATGCGCGACAGGGTCGAACTCAACACGACATTGTATTTGCCGAAGGCGCCGGACGGTTCGCCGCCGAAGACGCCGGTGATCTTCACCCTCACTCCTTACATTTCAGATACCTATCACGCGCGCGCCGCGTATTTCGCATCGCATGGATACGCGTTCGCGCTCGTCGATGTTCGCGGTCGTGGAAATTCCGGCGGCGAGTTTGAGCCATTTGCAAATGAGCCGCGCGACGGCCACGACGTTGTCGAGTGGCTCGCTAACCAACCGTTTTGCGATGGGAAAGTTACGATGTGGGGCGGATCGTACGCGGGATTCGATCAGTGGGCGACAGCAAAGGAATTCCCGCCGCATCTGGCGACGATTGTGCCCGTCGCGGCAGCGCATCCGCCGCTCGATTACCCCTCCTACCTTAACGTCGGAATGAACTACGACATCCAATGGTTCACACTCACCAGTGGCCGAGCCGGACAGGAAAATCTTTTCGGCGACCAAAAGTTCTGGCGCACAAAGTTTCTCGACGCCTACAAAAAACACATTCCATTCAAAGACCTCGATTCATTCATTGGAAATCCCTCAAAGAATTTCCAGCGCATCCTGAAACATCCCACAGCCGACGCTTACTACGACGCGATGGCGCCGTCGGCCGAGCAATACAAGAAGATGAAGCTGTCGATCCTTACGATTACGGGTCAATATGACGGCGACGAATTGGGCGCCCTCACCTTTTACCGCGATCACATGGCGAACGCCTCGCCGGAAGCGCGAGCGAAACATTTTCTCATCATCGGGCCGTGGGACCATGCCGGCACGCGTACGCCGACCGATGAAGTCGGCGGCGTGAAATTCGGTCCGGGTGCGATCCTCGATCTTAACGATCTACACCGCCAATGGTACGACTGGACCATGAAAAATGGTCCGCAGCCGCCCTTCCTGAAAAGTCAGGTCGCATATTATTTGCTCGCGCCCCGCAACTCCGGTGCGAACGGCGAATGGAAATACGCCGACGAGTTCGCCGCATTGGTCGCGAATCCGAAAACGTTCTACTTCGTGTCAAAGGATGGCGATGCGAACGGAGTATTTCGCTCCGGCGCGCTCACTCAAAACCGGCCGACCGGCGGCGCCGACAAATTCATGTACGACCCACTGGACACACACCGCGGCGAATTCGTTGAAGGAGTAGAACCAAAAGAGAAAACCGCCGGGATCGATCAGACCTTTGCGCTGAGCATCGGTAATGATGGCCTCGTGTATCATACTGATCCGTTACCAAACGAGACGCCACTGATTGGTTGTCCCGCAGTCGCCGTGTGGGTATCAATCGACACGCCGGATGTCGATCTCGAGTGCGATCTCTACGAAATCCAGCCCGACGGCACAAGCATCGCGTTGTGGACTGACCTGCGCCGGCTGCGCTACCGCGACTCGCTGCGCGAAGGCAAATTGGTGACGCCTGGCGAAATTCTGCGCTGCGATTTCAATCCGGGTCTGTTCGTCGCGCGACGATTGATGAAAGGCAGCCGATTCCGCCTGGTTATCACCGCCGTGAATTCAATTTCCTGGCAAAAGAATTACTGCTCGGGCGGAGTCGTCGCCGAAGAAACGGCAAAGGACGCGCGCACCTGTCACGTGCAGATCTATCACGACGCCGAGCACCCAAGTGCAATTCAACTGCCACTGCGTTAATGCGCTCAATCTTTCGAACGTTGATTGTCGCGGGAATTTTCTCGCTAACAGCGATGAGCGCCGGAGCTGATCCGGAGATTGTCATCGCCATCCGTTATTTGCAGGCAGAGGGCACCAGTCACTCCCACCTGTATTTATATCGCGAAGACGGAAAACTTTTGCGGCAACTAACGAACGACAACTCAGGACAAGACTCAGGCCCAATTTTCGCGCCGGACGGCGCCAGCATTGTTTTTACGAGAGAGAGACCTCAGGGCGTTCGCGAATTTTGGAGTGTCGATCCTCTAGGAAAAGCGTTGAAGAAATTGGATGCGGCGCCGGACTGGTATGCCGGCGCGAAAAGCTCGCCGTATTTCACAAACATCGATTCAGAGGAATCCGCATCGCCAAACTCGACAGTTCCACCTGAAGAATCTGCATCTCCGAGCAGCACGCCAACGCCCACTTACAAATCGCCAGATGGTTCTTTGGAATTGATCTTGCGGGAAGATCCAAACGACGAAGACGATCAGATCAACGGTCCGGGTCATGGAAAACATTATCTCCTTCGCGATTTGAAAACGGGGACCGAAACGGAGTTCGATAAACTCCCTGGATTTTACGGCGCTTTTGAGATCCTTCACGATAGCCAGGATACAAATCGGAATTTTTTATTTGAAGGCCCGCTCCGGCTCGCATTTTTTGGTTTGCACCTGAACAGCACTGATGGCGATACGGTTTTCGCGCTTGATTTGAATGGGCCGCGACTTGTCAGGCTTTCACCGAACTGGGCTACGCCCATTCTGCTTCCCGGCGAAGCCGCGTTTCTCACGCTTACCGAGAATCGTTACGTGCCCATCCCGGGCAGCAACAAAACAGCGAATTGCTCTTACATGGAACATTGGGACGAAAAACTTAACAAGATTCGTTATGCGCGCGAGAAATCCGCTGCGCTCTGTAACGATGCATCAATGTATCGACCCGATAAGGATCCTCACGTCATCACGCTCCACCGGGGCACGGATTGAATCTCTCGTGAAGTATTTCTGCGCTGTACTTTTGCTGGCTTTGCTTGGTCTCTCCGTGAGTAGCGCATCAGACGCGAATTCTTTGGAGAAATTGGCCAACGATTTTTGGACGTGGCGTGCGAAATACGCGCCATTTACCGGCGATGATGTCAATCGAATCGAGCGGCCAGGAGGGACGCGCGATTGGTCGCGAGCCAGCATCGACCAACAAAGAAAGCATCTCGAGCAATTCGAAGCGCGCTGGAAAACACTCGATGCGACCGCTTGGCCAATTCCACAGCAAGTCGATTACAAATTGATCGGTTCGGCATTATCACGGGTGCACTGGGAGCTCGACAGGAATCCCCGCTGGAAACGCGACCCCAATTTTTACGTAGCGCAGACGCTCACCGCCCTCGTGGAGGCGCTCACAGTTCCCCCACCGTACGATGAGGCGCGGAGTGGCGAAATTCTCGCGCGCGTTGAAAATATTCCGTCGATCTTGCAGCAGGGGGCAGAGAACCTCGAGAAACCAGCTGCGCCGTTTGCCACAGTCGCGATCAACAATCTCGATGGCATTCGCGAGGGTCTCCGCAAAATGGCGAGCTCGCTCCTAGCATCGACAACTCTAAATCCGGACAAATTGAATAGTGCTTGCGAGCGCGCCGCGGATGCGCTCGAGAAGTTTCAGCAGCAGCTCAAACAGAAGTTGCCGAAGCTTCCGCAGCAAACGGCACTCGGTCGCGACGCTTACATCTGGTTTTTGCGGAACGTCGCGCTAATGCCGTTCACGCCGGAAGAATTGATTGCGATGGCACGACAGGAATGGAATCGCGCGGTCGCGTTCGAAGCTTACGAGAAAAATCGGAACAAAGATGTGCCGCCGCTGAAAATTGAAGGCAACATCGATAATTGGATTCGCGACGCGGCAGAGAAGGAATTGTCCATCCGCAAATTTCTAGTCGAGCGCGGTATCCTCAGCGTTCCGGATTGGATTCAGCATTACACGCTTCGACCGACCCCTGAATATTTGCGTGCTCTCGGCTTTACTGAGAACGACGATTTCACCTCGCCTTCGCGGCCGAAAGAGAATTGCATCCGCTACGTGCCCGAGCCGTCAGAAAAACTTGGCTACTTCTGGCGCGCGACAGCGATGGATCCGCGGCCGATCACCGTTCATGAAGGAATTCCCGGTCATTATTTTCAGCTTTGTCTCTCTTGGAAACATGAGGACCCGATCCGGCGGCATTACTACGACTCCGGCGCGAACGAAGGCATCGCCTTTTACGCCGAGGCAATGATGTTGCAGGCAGGTTTGTTCGACGACAGCCCGCATACGCCTGAGATCATTTACAATTTCATGCGACTGCGCGCGCTGCGCGTAGAAGTGGACGTGAAACTCGCGCTCGGCCAATTCACGCTCGAACAAGCGGCGAAATATCTACAAGAGAAAGTTCCGATGGACGAACAGACCGCGCGTCAGGAAGCAATCGCGTTTGCCACTGGTCCTGGTCAGGCCATTACTTACCAGATCGGGAAGTTGCAGATCCTGAAATTTCTCGCCGACGCGCGAATGCAACAGGGCGACGAATTCAATCTCCGGTCCTTTCATGACTTTTTGTGGAAGAACGGCAACGTCCCCATTGCCCTACAGCGGTGGGAATACCTAGGCGACATGGGAAGCCCGGCGGGGACGGCCGACAAGCACTAAGAAAGGGAGCGGCAAAATCAAGATGCGCAGGCTCACCTCAGTTCCGACTCCACAAAAATAGTCACGAAAACGTCACAATCGGTGTTTGACGGACTCTGATACGATTAGGATCTGCAATTCTGGTGCACGAACAAGAAAAGCTGCAGGTTGAGAGCCTGACGAAAGCAGCGCCGAAGGTAGAGATCAACGATTCGCTGCGCGCTGAAGATATCGATTTACGGACACTGGTGAGCCATCAAACTGCAGTTCAGACGAAGGACACGGTCGAGTCTGTGTTCGCAGCGTTCGCCAAAGACAATGTCGAGTTCACCGCCGTCCTCGATGGCGCAAGACTCGTCGGGCTCTGTTCCCGCCATCAAATCAGCGAGCTTTTAGGCGGGCGGTATGGCTTCTCGCTCTGGGCGCGCAAACCGATCGGCCAGCATCTTTTGCCTAACGAAATTCGAGTTTCGGTTACAACACCGATCGGCGATGTGCTGAAGAAGGTATTTGCCCGTAGCGACGACTCTTTTTATGACGACGTGCTGCTGGTAGACAAAGACGAGTCGTTTCTCGGCCTGATCACGACGCAGACGTTATTCGAAATGCAGAACGCGCTGCTGCGAACCAACATCCGCGATCTGGTCGAAAAGGAACGCGAGATTCAGACAAAGAACGAACAAACGCAGATGGACCTGCGCATGGCAATGGAACTTCAGCAAGCGTTGATGTCCGTCACGTATCCACTTTTCCCTCCCAGCGCCACAGTCGAGACAACGAAAATTTCTTTTTCACACCTCTACCTTCCCGCCAGCCTGATTGGGGGCGACTTCTTTCATATTGTTCGTCTGTCGGACTCTTGCGCTGGAATTTTCATCTGCGACGTAATGGGTCACGGCGTTCGCTCGGCGCTCATAACTTCCATGCTTCGCGCGCTAATCGAAGCTACTGGACCGGAAGCAGCTAATCCCGGCCAATTGATGGCGCGTCTAAACAGCGAGCTTACAAGTATTCTCAGGCAGACAGGCACTGTGCTATTCGCCACTGCCTTTTACTGCACACTTGAGTCGTCTACTGGGCAATTGCACTTCGCCCGCGCAGGACATCCGCAACCGCTCCGGATCCACGGCAACAACGATCACATCGAAGTAATGGCAGATCAGTCCGGCAAGGGCGGTCCGGCGCTCGGCCTGCTGCCAGGGGTGAACTACAATACAACCACGGTCTCTCTTTCGCCGAGAGATCGCATCCTGCTCTTCACTGATGGCATCACCGAAGCCGAAGGTCGCGACAGTTGCGAGTTTGGCCTCGATGGACTGACCAATAGTCTCCATCGAAATCTCGATCACGAGGATCGTCTCGTGGAATTAATCGCGAGCGATGTCCGTTCCTTCGCAGGAAGCAACGACATTAAAGACGATATTTGCCTCGTAATGATTCAGTGGAACCCGAGCGGCTAACTCAATTTGCCGCCGGCTCGCGCATGGAGGAGGACGACAACTTCAGTTTTCGCGCCTTCCACGATTCGTTTGGAAAAACGACGATAACCCAATTGCGTTGCAGGATTGCGACTACCCTTACGAGAAGACAGCTTCTCGGCCTGTCTGATTAATCGGCAATCTCGAGGCCCATTTGGCGGGCCGTGCCGGCGATGATGCGGAAGGCGGCTTCGTCGTCACGCGCATTGAGGTCTTTGCGCTTCGTGTTCACGATGTCCATGACTTGTTTGCGCGTGACTTTGCCGACTTTGGTTTTGTTCGGCTCCTTTGAGCCCGCGGCGATGTTGGCTGCTTTCTTCAACAGAACGGCAGCAGGCGGGCTCTTCGTGATGAACGTGAACGATTTGTCTTTGAAAACGGTGATGACTACCGGGAGAATGTCGCCGGCTTGCTTCTGGGTGGCGGCATTAAATTCTTTGCAGAACGCCATGATGTTGACGCCGCGCGGGCCCAATGCAGTGCCCACCGGAGGTGCAGGGTTCGCCTGTCCTGCGGGAATCTGCAATTTGATGTGAGCTACGATTTCTTTGGCCATGGGATTTAGACAGAATGAACAGAATTCACAAAATAGATTGGACTGTAACAGCTAAAATCATTCTGAACATTTTGTCGATTCTGTCAGAAAATTCTTAGCCGCGCTCGACCTGCCAGTATTCCAGTTCCACCGGGGTGGCGCGACCGAAAATGGTAACCGAGACACGCAATTTGCCGCGCTCGGGATCGATTTCTTCGACGATGCCCGTCTGATTCTGGAACGGACCATCGGCGACCTTCACGGATTCGCCGACCTCGAAGCTGACCTTCGGTTTCACCTTTTCTTCGCGCTCTTTCATTTGCGCCAGCATGTTGTCCACTTCCGATTGGCGCATCGGAATCGGTTTGTCCTTGGTTCCTGCAAACCCGATCACGCCGGGTGTGTCGCGAATGAAATACCAAGTGCGCCCGACCAGCTGATTATTTTCGTCCAGCAAATGCATGTTAACGATGAGATAGCCGGGAAAAAATTTCCGCGTCGTCTCGCTCTTTTTCCCCTTTTTGATCTCCGAGACGCGCTCCGTCGGAACCAGCACATCATAAATCATGTCGCCCATTTCCTCTGTCTTGACACGTTTCAAGATATTGTCGCGCACCTTGTTTTCCTGTCCGGAAAGCACGTGCACAACGAACCATTGATCTTTGCCTGCGAGTGTCTGTGCCATAAATCAGTGTATTCGAGTGAAAAAGTGCACAACGTTCACCAGAACGAAATCAAACAGCGCGACGTAACCGCCCAGCAAAAGCATCGCGATAACGACTACAACGGTCGAATCACTCAGTTCCTTGTACCGGCGGAATCCTTTCTCTTTCGGGTCCCAGGGCCACGAACATTTCTGCAGCTCGACCTTCACTTCGCTGAAGAAGTTTTTGACTTTGGTGATCATTAATTCTTTCGGAAAACGTCCAACATCCAACGCTCAACGTCCAACATCCAATTCTCTTTCTCCGCGTTCGAAGTTTAGTGTTGGACGTTGGGCGTTCGGCGTTTGTAGCCTGTTGATCCACGCCAGGAGGGACTCGAACCCCCAACCGACGGTTTTGGAGACCGCTACTCTACCAATTGAGCTACTGGCGTAATGCAATTTCGGATTTCGGATTTCGGATTGTGGATTTCGGATAGGAAGAATCAATTTCTTTCCGGTCTCCGGTTTCCGCAATCCGCAATCGATCAGTCCAGAATGTCGCCCACGCGACCCGCACCAACGGTCTTGCCGCCTTCACGAATGGCGAACCGAATCGTCTTCTCCATCGCGATGGGCGTGATCAACTCAACTTCGATTGAGATGTTATCTCCGGGCATGACCATCTCCACGCCTTCAGCCAGTTTAACAGTGCCGGTAACGTCCGTGGTGCGGAAATAAAACTGCGGCCGGTAGTTGCTGAAAAACGGAGTGTGCCGTCCGCCTTCCTCTTTGCTCAACACGTAAACTTCCGCCTTAAACTTCTTGTGAGGCGTAATGGAGCCCGGCTTCGCGATGACCTGGCCGCGTTCGACCTCCTCCTTCTTCAAGCCGCGCAACAGAACGCCGACGTTATCACCCGCACGCGCTTCATCGAGAAGTTTGCGGAACATCTCGATATCGGTCGCCACCGTCTTCGCCGTTGGACGAATACCCACCAGCTCGACTTCGCCCATTTTTTTAAGAATGCCGCGCTCCACACGACCCGTCGCCACGGTGCCGCGACCTTCAATGTTGAACACGTCCTCGATTGGCATCAGGAACGGCTGATCAATCGGCCGCTCGGGCACAGGGATGTAATCGTCGATCGCGTCCACAAGTGCGAGCACCTGCTTTTCCGCGTCCGCATCGCCATTGAGCGCCTTGAGCGCGCTGCCTTTGACAATCGGGATTTTGTCGCCTGGAAATTCATACTGCGTCAATAGATCGCGCACCTCCATCTCTACGAGATCGAGAAGCTCCGGATCATCGACCATATCGACTTTGTTCAGGAAAACGACGATGGAAGGGACCCCTACTTGCCGGGCCAACAGGATGTGTTCACGCGTCTGCGGCATCGGCCCGTCCGCAGCAGAGACAACCAGGATGGCGCCATCCATTTGTGCCGCGCCAGTGATCATGTTCTTGACGTAGTCGGCGTGCCCAGGGCAATCAACGTGCGCGTAATGGCGTTTCTCGCTCGAATACTCAACGTGCGCCGTGTTGATCGTGATGCCGCGCTCTTTTTCCTCCGGCGCGTTATCAATTGATTCATATGCCCGCACTTCGGCCATGCCCTTTTTGTTTAGCACCATCGTGATGGCCGCTGTCAGGGTGGTTTTGCCGTGGTCCACGTGCCCGATCGTGCCGACGTTCACGTGCGGTTTGTCGCGTTTAAAAGCTTCCTTAGCCATTTCAATTCTCCTGTTTAACTAAACTTCGTCTTTTCTTCTAATTTTCTCCACTGCCGGTCGCGAGTTCTTACGAGCCCATGACCGGGATTGAACCGGTGACCTCGTCCTTACCAAGGACGTGCTCTACCAACTGAGCTACATGGGCCTGCTTTTCGCCAGCCCAGCGCCTCCGCGGCGAGCCGAGCAGCAAACCGGTTTCGCTCTCTGCCAGAAATTCAAAAGTCCCAAAGCCGCGTCAAATTTGCAATTTGAACGACCATGGGACCGCCTCGTTCCAGCAAAAAGCGCTCGCAAGCTAACCGCGCCCATGGTCGTGTCAAAGAAATTTTGGCTCGCGCCGCGACCTGATGCTTCAGCGGATTATGTTGCTCGTTTCTTCGGCTTTCCCTCGTGTGAGTAATCGCACGATGACAGCAATTATGATCAGAACGACGATTGCAATTCCGATGTAAAGCGGACTCATCAAAGAGAGCAGACCTGGTTTTTCTGGCGTCGGGGTAGGAGACGGCGAAGCAGCTGGTGGAGGAGATGCATTTTTTCTCGCCAGCATCGACTGCGCATATTGCAAGCGCTGGAAAGTGTCGTTGTCCTGCGGGTTTATTTTTAGCGCGGCCTCGTAATCGGGAATGGCGTTTTCGTACTGCAGCGCCAGACTGTAGGTGTAGCCGCGCTTCGTCAACGCCTCCACATCGTTAGGATTTTTGCTCAGCAGAAATGTGTAGTCGGCAATGGCTGCGTCGTAGTTTTTCAAACCCCGTAATGCTAAGGCGCGCCGATCATAACTCTGCAGATCGTCCGGTTTTTTCTGGATGAACGCCGTGAAATCGGCGACCGCCTTATCCCATTGGCTGAGTCCGAGCTCAGCGAAGCCCCGGAACTTGATCGCGGTGAGGTCATCTGGCCTCAATTCCAGCGCTTTGTTCAGATCAGCCAGGGCGGGGTCGTACTGCTTTAGCTCGACCTGGGTCTCCCCCCGTTCGACATAGCCGGACGCATCCTTCGGCGCTACTTCGATGTATTTTGAAAAGTCCGCCATTGCAGCCTGATATCTAGTTGATGCGCCTTCTGAATCTCCCGCGGCAACAGCAGTCCGCGCTGCTTGCCGATACGCTGTGCCGCGATTTGCGTAGCCACGAGGATCTTTTGGGTTCGCTTCAATCGCCTTGGTAAATTCCGCAACCGCGGCATCGAAATGTTTTTGTTGGGCGAGCTCGATCCCGCGCTGCATGTGGTTCCCACCGCCTGCCGCTGGCTTCTTCGCGAGCGCGATGTGAACAACTGCCAGCCACAGAAATGACGCTGTCGCGATGGTGATTATTTGCTTGTTCAACATATTCATTTGTCCTTTCGGCCTACGTTTTGACGAATTTATCGTTTGTAGGCGAGCAAATTAACGCGTCGAAATAGCAAAGTGATGAAGCAACCAAGTTCTCTCACGAAGACTGCGGATGTGCGCCGGCGTGCCAACCTCTCGAAAGGTTACGCCGCCGTCTTCGCCACGGTTGCCATCTGGTCAATGCCGTCGCTTTTCATGTACTATCTGAATCGCTTTTACGATCCGTGGGCGCAAAATTTTTATCGTTATTCAGTGGCCTGCATCGCGATCGCGCCGCTGGTGCTTTATCGGATGCGTGGCGGCGGGCCGAGGATCGACATGCGTGCGATCAGGCTTTGCCTCCTGCCGTGCCTGCCGAATGTGGTCCATCAAGTCACTCAAGTGATGGCTCTTTTCTACATGGGTCCTGGCGTATATTCGATATTCACGCGGGCGTCCGTTATTTTCACGGCGCTGTTGGCGCTGGCCTTTTTCCCTGAGGAACGGTTCATCATTCGGCAATGGCAATTTCAAATTGGCACCTTACTCGGATTGGTCGGCGCATTTGGCGTGATCTGGTTCCAGACGAATCCGCAATCGCACGACCGACATATCGCGTTGCCCGGATTGTTTATCGCTTTTACCGCAACGTTTTGCTGGGCGCTGTACGGCGTTTTGATTAAGCGCCCATCCGCGCTGCTCGGGTCGATCCGCAGCTTTGGCCTGATTAGCTTGATCACTTCAGCGCTGCTTTTTCCTCTCACCCTCACCTTTGGTAAGATCGACACGCCGATCCACGCAGGCGTGCAGGCGAACCTTGTTCTCGTGATTTCCGCTGTGACCTGCATCACGCTCGCTCATGTTTTGTATTATGTAGCGATACATGAAATCGGAGTCGCGCTGTCCCAAACCCTCCAGCTTCTTTGTCCGGCGATCGCGATGGCGCTCTCCGCCTGGATTTTCCACGAACGCCTCACTCACGCCCAGCTTTGGAGCGCCGCTGTTCTGCTCCTGGGCGCATTCCTGGCCATGCGGGTGAAACCGATCGCCACGACAGAAACAGCAGAAAATATCTAGACTGCGGCACGCTTGCAGCTGTATCAGCTCGCGCCACTTTAGCCTCTCTTCAGCGCCTGCGCTTTTCGCACGAGTTCAATAAATCCTGCGCGATAACCGGTCGCATCGCTGCCCTTTCCTTCCTGTGCCCACTCGAGCACCGCTGCAAACGTTCCATTTCCCTTGTACTCAGAATCGCGCAAAATCATTCCAAACTCAGCGACCGCGGCGGCGAATTTTAGATCAACCGGCGCGTTTCCGAAGTTTCCGCCGGTGTCAGTCACGGCGCGTTCCACTAATTCGCTCCTGTCTCCATCCGGTTTCTTGTAGCGCAACTTTACGGTGAGCATCTCGTTGGAAGACGTTAACGGTGTAGAGGCGGATCTTTCGTCGGACGAGTACTTCAGAGGATCGACCGGCGGTACACTCGCGGTGGGGTTGCTCACGGCGCCAACGGGAACCACTTCATACAAAGCCGTCACCGTGTGCCCTGCGCCGATTTCCCCCGCGTCGACTCTGTCGTCGTTGAAATCTTCCTTGCGCAACATCCGTTTTTCATAGCCGATGAGGCGATAAGAGGCGACCCGCGCCGGATTGAACTCCACCTGGATCTTCACGTCCTTTGCGATTGTCACGAGTGTACCGTTCATCTGTTGCACAAGCACTTTCCGCGCTTCGTCAACCGAATCGAGATAGGCGTAATTGCCATTCCCTTTGTCGGCCAATTTCTGCATCGTGGAGTCTTTCAAATTGTCGGTCCCCACGCCGAGCACGCTCAGAAAAACGCCACTCTTTGCTTTTTCTTCGATCAGGCGAATGAGATCGCCTTGATTTGTGACGCCCACATTGAAGTCGCCATCGGTGGCGAGGATCACGCGGTTTACGCCACCCTTGATGAAATTATCCGCCGCAATTTTGTAGGCCAGCTGGATTCCCTCAGCGCCATTTGTCGAGCCGCTCGACTGTAAATTTTCCAGCGCTTCGAGAATTTGTTCCTTGTGATCGCCCGTGATCGAGGGCAACGCTAATCCCGACGCGCCAGCGTAAACTACGATCGCCACGCGATCATTCTCCGTCAGCTTCTCGACCAGCAATCGCATGGCCTGTTTCACCAGCGGCAATCGTTCCCGCGGCGTCATTGATCCCGAAACGTCGAGAAGAAAAACCAGATTGCTCGGGCCGCGTTTGTCCGTTGCGATTTCTTTTCCTTTGAGTCCAATCCGCACGAGCCGATGCGATGTCTCCCACGGGCAACTCGCCAAATCGACGTGTACCGCGAACGGCTTGTCGTCACTCGGCTGCGCGTAATCATAGGTGAAGTAATTAATCATCTCCTCCACACGTACTGCGTCCTTGGGCGGTAACGATCCTTCGTTGATGAAGCGCCGCATGTTCGAATACGACGCGGTGTCCACATCAATCGAGAAGGTCGAAAGCGGATTATCTTTCGCGTTGAGAAACGGGTTCTCGACAATGTGATCATACGCAGCAGTGTTAAACTCACCGCTCGGCGCGCGAACCTCGCGAAATCTTTCCCACTCTCGAACCGCGGAGACGCGCGCTTGCGCGAGCCCCGCGGAAACAGACGCTTGCGCGACCGAGTAGTTCAAAGAGGCAGCTTTGCTCGCGACCTGCTTGCTCATCTTCGCCGGAGCAGCGGCAGACGGTGAACGCGCTGCCGCCGCTGCCGGAGACGCAGCAGCATCCATTGGCGTTTGAAACTCGCCTTCGACATCCGCAGGCTTTAGTGGAACAGCCGGAAGTCTGGCCCATTCGCTTTGCGCGACCTGAACGCCTTCACGCCTTAACGAAAAGATCGCAACGACAGAAACGACGGCCAAGAGCGCAAGCACGGCCGCAATTGCAAGCGGACGTGCGATGGACCAAAACCAAGCATCATCGTGGATATCTGTTAAAGTGCGGCTGAGTTCAGTCCGGCCAGAACTCTGGGCGAGTTCCAAGGCGCTCTCGGTTAAGCTTGAAAGAACTGGCGGTTCTTTTTCAATCTCGGCGGCGAATTCGCTTTTGAGCGCACTCGCGAGCGCTCGTATTTCGTCTACGAACCGCTGCGCCTCTGCCGATTCGGCGACCGCGCGCGAGATTGCCGATCTTTCCGGCTCATCCAATTCGTCGAGCGCATATGCGGTTAATTTCGGATCATTCAGGTTCATTTTCTTTTAGTGGTTGTTGGTTTAAATGGAATAAAATCTCGCGCGCTTTCTCCATAGCGCTGCCGTAGCGCCCTAAGTGCAGTGTGAAGCAGGACTCCGACATTGTTGGCTGTCGTCTTCATGATGTCGGCAATCTGCTGATAGCTAAGGTCGTTTTGGAATTTGAGCTGAAGCACTTCCTGCTGCCGTGCCGGCAATGTGGCGACGATCCGCAACAGGAATCCCGTCGCTTCCTTTTGTTCCAGTTGGTCAAAAGGCATCGGCTGCTCGCTGTCGCGCGCTTGAATCAGTTCCTCGTCGAGATACATGATTCGCCTCTCCTTTCGACAAACGTTGAGCGCTCCATTTCTACAAACCGTAAATAGCCAGGTTGCTGGTTGATCATCTCGACGCAGCGCGCCATTGCGCTGAAATTTTATGAACGTTTCCTGAACAACATCTCTCGCTTGTTCCCTGTTGCCAGTTATGCGTCGGGCATATTGAAGAAGCGGAATCTCAAATCGCCGCAGGATCTCCTCAAACTCGTACCCTTTGTTTGTTCTTTCGCTTCGCATCGATTCCGATGTCCTCCGAACGGCGGCGAGGATAACACATCGCCCAAGGTTCAGCGCTAGTACGATGCCCCCGTGAGCGTGTATGTAATCGGCACTTCTACGCTCAGCGCGCTGCCTCGCTTGAAACGCCATCTCCGTAAGGCGTCGAGCGTTGCATTATCCAGGATGACGCTTCCACAGCT